>Ga0233369_1000043_pt1 | contig 64511 bp, 54 predicted proteins | sample ElkDunMinimDraft_26_FD_191537 | JGI IMG/M metagenome (GOLD analysis project Ga0233369, IMG submission 191537) | Fecal eukaryotic communites from dung pellets of Tule Elk in California, USA - Elk Dung D16 | ecosystem: Host-associated > Mammals > Digestive system > Large intestine > Fecal | place... | reverse complement strand
TAGAACTGGCCGGCGTACCACACCACGGCCTGGCCGGCGGTGGCGCCGAACAGGGCCAGCAGCACGATCTTGCCGTTGCTCCAGGTGCCGAAGCTCTCGGTCAGCGGCGCCTTCGAACGCGTGCCTTCTTCCTTCATCTTCTGGAACAGCGGCGACTCGTTGAGCTGCATGCGGATCCAGATCGAGACGATCAGCAGCGCGAACGAGATCAGGAACGGAATGCGCCAGCCCCATTCGGCGAAGGCCTCGTTGCCCAGCACCACGCGGCAGCCCAGGATCACCATCAGCGACAGGAACAGGCCCACCGTGGCGGTGGTCTGGATGAAGCTGGTGTACAGGCCACGCTTGCCCATCGGGGCGTGCTCGGCGACGTAGGTCGCCGCGCCGCCGTACTCGCCACCGAGTGCGAGTCCCTGCAGGCATCGCAAGACGACCAGCAGGATCGGCGCCGCGATGCCGATGGTGTTGTACGTGGGAAGGACGCCGACCAGGAAGGTCGATACGCCCATGATCACGATGGTGATGAGGAAGGTGTACTTGCGCCCGATCAGGTCGCCGAGGCGGCCGAACACGATGGCGCCGAAGGGACGCACCGCAAACCCCGCGGCGAAGGTGAGCAGGGCCATGATGAAGGCCGGGCCCGGGGCGAGTGCGGAGAAGAAGTGCACGGCGATGACCGCCGCGAGCGAGCCGTACAGGTAGAAGTCGTACCACTCGAACACCGTGCCCAGGCTCGAGGCCAGGATCACCTTGCGGTGTTCCTTGGTCATGCCGCCCGTATGGACGGCCGCAGTGGAGCTTGTTGCAGTTGACATCGTCGCCTCCCCCTCAGAAGTACGTGTTGATGGTTGTATGGATCAGCCCGGGAATGGCGCGTAGGTCGTGTTCCCGGGTGCGTCGCCCCCGGTGCGCGGCCTTGCCGGCATCGGGCCGATGGCCTGGATCGACTGCATGCGTCCGGGAGCGGGGAATGCGCGAGGCCGGTGCGGCCGGCTGCTTGCTGCCGCCGGACCGGTCGGCAAGGTGTTTGCCCGGCCCGCGAATCACGGCAGCTGGCAGCGCGTGCCCCGATGATCTGGCCATCCGACCCCCCGTCCCAGGGCATGTGCTCTGGCAGGTGAGGCTGCGCGCGGCCCCGGCCGCTTGCCTATTCGCCTTTGGTAGGGGGATGCCCGCGGCCGGCGCAGGTCGCGAGGGGGCGTGCCTTCGCCGCCGGGGCGGTACGGCCATACGCGGCGACGCTGCCGTGCCGGCCGTCATGGCCGGCACGCATCGGTGGGCGCAGTGGGCGGCATGCAGTCGCCGGCGCCCCGTGCCCGGCCCGCGGCTTCCTGTCTGTGCGAGCGGGCGGAGGCGCTGCCCGCGCCTGTTGGCGCCGCAGCGAAACGCCTGCGGGCGTCTGGACGACGCGCGCCGTGCGCGCCGCGCCAGTCGCGGCGATCAGCTGCCGCAGGCGACGCGCATCACCCGGTCGTCGGCCTGCAGCTGGATCCAGTTTGCGTTGCGCAGCTGCCCACCCTGCTCCAGCTGCACCTGGTCGAGCAGGTCGGCGCGGCGATGGCCGATGCAGTCGTAGACCACGCCGTACTGGCGGGTCGGCTCCCAGCGTCCGGCTAGGATGACGCGCGTCAGCACCTGTCCTGGCCGGTCGGCGTGGCGACGGGCGAAGCGGTGGTCGACGGCGATCAGGCGGTTGGTGAGCGGCACCACGTGGGTCCAGGGGCGGTACCACGAGCGCGCCTGGTTGGTGGATGCCACCGCCACGCCCTCGGGGAAGGTGCCGGTGGTGCGTTCGAACCACGAGTACTCCAGCCAGATCGCCATCAGGAGCATCCCGGCGCCCGCCGACGCCGGCACGATCCATTGCGGCAGCCGCCTGCGCAGCGCGATGTTGAGGGCCAGGGCGACGCCCGCCAGGCCGAAGCCGGCGGCAATGATGGCGATGAACTCCAGCAGCATGGATGCTCCCGATGCGACGGCAGGTGTGCCTGCCGATTGTAGGGGCGGACCCGCGCCCGCGTGGGTCGGGTCGGCCCGCAAATGCGGCGGCCCGCCCCCGTCGCCGGAAGCGGGCCGCCGTGTTGCGACTGCGGTGGATCAGTGGTGTGCGACGGCCTCGCCCGCGCCGCGCGGCACGCGGATGTCCTCCACCAGGTGGCGGATCTGCTCCGGAACCGGGGCGGTCATCTTCATCGTGATGTAGGCGGCGATGAAGTTGAGCATCGCGCCGACCGCACCGAAGGCCAGCGGCGAGATGCCGAACAGCCAGTTCTCGGGCGTGTCGGCCAGCATGTTGGTGCCGGCGATGAAGAACCAGCCCTTGTAGGTGAACAGGTACACGCTGGTCGAGATCAGGCCGACCAGCATGCCCACGATCGCGCCGGCCGAGTTCATGCGCGTCGAGAAGATGCCCATCATGATCGCCGGGAACAGCGAACTCGCCGCCAGGCCGAAGGCGAAGGCCACGGTCTGCGCCGCGAATCCTGGCGGATTCATGCCCAGCCAGGTCGCGACCACGATCGCGGCCGCCATCGAGACGCGTGCCGCCAGCAGTTCGCCCTTCTCGGAGATGTCGGGCTTGAACGTGCGCTTGATCAGGTCATGGCTGACCGCCGAGGAGATCGCCAGCAGCAGGCCCGCCGCGGTGGAGAGCGCCGCGGCCAGGCCGCCGGCGGCGATCAGCGCGATCACCCAGCCCGGCAGTCCGGCGATCTCGGGGTTGGCCAGCACCAGGATGTCCTGGTTGAACGTGACCATCTCGTTGCCCATCCAGCCACGCTCGGCGGCGACCGATGCGAACTCGGTGCTGCCCTCGTTGTAGTACTGGATCATGCCGTCGTGGTTCTTGTCCTCGAACTTCAGCAGGCCGGTCTTTTCCCAGTTGAGCATCCAGTCCGGCTGCGCCGCGTAGGAGAGCGACGGTGCTTCGGTGCCCTGCGGATAGATCGTGGTCAGGATGTTCAGCCGCGCCATCGCACCCACCGCCGGAGCGACGGTGTAGAGCAGGGCGATGAACACCAGCGCCCAGCCTGCCGACTTGCGGGCGTCGGACACCTTGGGCACGGTGAAGAAGCGGATGATCACGTGCGGCAGGCCCGCGGTACCGACCATCAGCGACAGCGTGAACAGGGTCATGTTGAGGGTCGAATCGTGCAGCCCGGTGTAGTCGTTGAAGCCCAGGTCCACCATGATCTGGTCGAGCCTGGCCAGCAGCGGCATGCTCGATTCGGTGTGGCTCGAGAACAGGCCAAGCTGAGGGATCGGGTTGTCGGTCAGCTGCAGCGAGATGAACACCGCCGGGATGGTGTAGGCGATGATCAGCACGATGTACTGCGCCACCTGGGTGTAGGTGATGCCCTTCATGCCGCCGAGCACCGCGTACACGAACACCACCGCCGAGGCGATCAGCAGGCCGGTGTTGGTGTCCACCTCGAGGAACCGCGAAAACGCGACGCCCGCGCCGGTCATCTGCCCGATCACGTAGGTGATCGAGATCATCAGCAGCGCCGCCACCGCCACCAGGCGCGCGGTGCGGCTGTAGTAGCGGTCGCCGATGAAGTCGGGCACCGTGAACCGGCCGAACTTGCGCAGGTACGGCGCCAGCAGCATCGCCAGCAGCACGTAGCCGCCGGTCCAGCCCATCAGGTAGGCGGAGTTGCCGTAACCGACGAAGGCGATCAGGCCGGCCATCGAGATGAACGATGCGGCGGACATCCAGTCCGCCGCGGTCGCCATGCCGTTCATCACCGGGTTGACGCTGCGGCCGGCGGCATAGAACTCGGAGGTGGAGGCGGCCCGGGCCCAGATCGCGATCGCGATGTAGACCAGGAACGAGCCGCCGACGAAGATGAGGTTGAGAGTGAACTGATCCATGGCGGCCCCTTATTGCTCGTGCACGTCGTACTCGCGATCGAGCCGGTTCATGTACCAGGTGTAATAGAAGATCAGCGCAATGAAGGTCAGGATCGAACCCTGCTGCGCGAACCAGAAGCCGAGGTCGGTGCCGCCGATGCGGATGCCGGCCAGCAGCGGCCGCAGGATGATGCCGAACCCGTAGGACACCAGCGCCCAGATCACCATGCAGATGGTGATGATCCGAAGGTTGGCCTTCCAGTAGCTGCCAGGCGATTTGTCGGACATGTCTGTCTTTCTCCCGCGATCAGAAGGTGTACTTGACGGTCGTCTGGACGCGCCTCAGGTCGCCCTTGCGGTCGTCCTCGAGTTCGCGCTGGCCCCAGCCGAGTTCCGCACCGATGTCGAGCTTCGGGAACGGCGAGTAGATGAGGTTGGCGTGGAACGACTGCGCGCGCTCGGTGGCCGCGAAGCTTCCCGGGCCCCAGCCCGCCAGGCTGCGGTCGTTGTCGAACTCGGCCATCGAATACATCAGGTTGCTGCGCAGCTTGGGGGTGAAGGCGTGACGCCAGGCCACGAAGCCGCCGCCGCCGTTCTGCGCGTGCAGGTTGCCGTTGGCGTCGAGCACGGCGTCCGCGCCCAGGCCGAAACCGAGGTAGCGGCCGATGCCGCTGCCGTAGTTGGCCATCCAGCGGATGTCGTCGTTGGCGCCCAGGTTGAACCGCCCGGAGAGGCTGACCGCGGCGCCGCTGTCGCTCTCGTCGCCCGACTTGAGCTGGCGCAGCAGGCCGGCGATGCTGAAGTGGCCCCAGTCACCCTTGGCCACGTAGCGGGCGGTCAGGTCGGGCAGCGAGTCGCTGCCGCCGGCGTTGTTGCGTGCCGCGGTGGCGAGGGTGCTGACGGTGGTGTGCGGGTTCTCCAGCGCCACCGAGAACGGGCCGCTGGTGTAGCGGATCTGCGCCTGGCGCACGAAGGTGGTGCCCTCGGTGACGCCGACGAAGTCCACCGCCTCGGGCAGCGCGGCGGTGTCCTGGAAGTTCGACCAGGCCTGGCCGGCCAGCCAGTTGTTCCAGGTCACGAACGCCTGGCGGACCGTGATGCCGTGGGTATTGGTGGACACCTCGTTGCCGAGGTTGGCCGAGCCGCCGCCGAACATGTCGGCCTCGATGTAGGCGCGGAACTTGTCGCCGGCCTGGGTGGTGTGGTCGGCTGCGAACCAGAACCGCGAGAACGCGGCATGGATGTCGGTGTACGGGTCCGAGTCGACTTCGGCGCCGTTGGCCGCGACCGGGATCGTGCTCGGCACGTAGAACATGCGCCCGGCCGAACCCTCGGCGATCTGGCCGTCGCTGGTGTCGGTGACCATGGCGTCCAGCTTGATGAAGCCGCCGTAGGTGAATACCGAATCGGGGGTGGACAGGATCGGCTTGGACTGGATCGGCTTCATCGCCGTTTCCGCCACCTGCACCTGGTCGAGCCTCGTCTGCGTCTGGGTGATGCTCTGCTGCTGTTGCTGCTGCGCCTGCACCAGCGCCTGGATCTGTGCTTCGAGCTGGGCCACGCGGGCCTCCAGTTCGGCTTCCTTGGCGCTCTGCGCGAAGGCCATGCCGGGCGCGGCAAGCGCGACCAGGACGGCGGTTGCCAGCAACTGCCTTGAATGGCGTCGTTTCGTACTCATTGCTCCCTCCCACAGGATGCGCCGCTGTACGCGGTCCCCTGGGAGCCTGACCGGGCACCGCGCCCGCGCCTATTCGCCATTCGTCGAATACGCCGCGGCCGCTGGCGGGCGGTGCTATCGTCCTGGTGGCCTGCCCGCCGCGCCGCGCGGCGCTTGCATGGCCAGCCAGCACAGGCCGACCGTCACCGCGTCGCCCAGCGCGCTGTGGCGACCGAGCACCGGCACCCCGAGCGCATCGGCGATGTGTTGGAAATCCAGGTTGGGCGGTGCGTCGGGGTTGGCGCGCCGCGCGCGCGCGGCGAAGGCGTCGGCCAGGTCGACGCGCGGATTGGGCAGCCCGAAGCCGGTGAGCGCGCGCACGTGCGGAGACAGCATCGCCAGGTCGAAGCCCAGGTGGTAGCCCAGCAGCGTGCGGCCCTGCAGCCAGTGCAGGAACTCCCGGACCGCGGCGGTGACCGCCACGCCCCCGGCCGCTTCCTCGGGCGTGATGCGGTGGTGGCGGATGGAGTCGATGCCGAAGTTGCGCTCGGCGCGGATCCGCCGTTCGAAACGCTCGGAAGTCAGCACGCGGCCGTCGCCCACGGGCACCGCGGCGAGGCTGAGGATGTGGTCGACCTTCGGATCGAGCCCGGTGGTCTCCAGGTCCAGGCTGACCCACTCGCCGGGCGGGGCCGGCCGCAGCAGCCCGGCCCATTCGCCGTCGCCGACCGTCCGCCTCCGCCACCAGCGCTGCAGCGATCGCATCCTAGTCGCGCAGGTGGAAGCTCTGGCGCACGTGCGCGCGGAAATCCTTGACCACGTGCAGGGCGTCGCGCATCAGCTCGCGGTCCAGCCGCCGCAGCCGCGCCGGGTCGATGTGGTTGCCGGGCGCCTGCATCCCGTCCATCGCCGCGAACTGCGCGTCCAGGCGCATGTGCTGGAACACGTTGACCGCCTGCGGCAGGTCGCGACCCAGCGACGGCGACAGTTCGCCGCATTCGACCAGCGCCGCGCAGCGCTCGATGCTGCTGGTGGCGCGGATGCCGCGGCGCAGCGCCAGGCAGCGCAGGCCGTGCACCACCGGGAAGATCGCGCCCTTCTTGATGTCGGTGCCCTCGCCGTCGCGGCGGACGCGGCCGAAGAACGTCAGCGGAGTGGCGAACTCGAGCGTGGCCGCAGCCAGGTGGTGGAGCAGGATCTCGTCCTCGCCCAGTGCCATCAGCGCATCCTTGACCGGCGCGAACAGCGCCGCGTTGCCGGCGACGGGGCGCGCATCCAGCGCGATCGACAGGTCCAGCGCGCCCTGGCCGCCATGCACGTGCTTCCATTGGCCGATGCGCCTGCGCCAGTCGGCGGCGGACATCCGCCAGTGCGGGTTGTCGACCATCACCTTGCCGGGGCAGGGCGGGTAGCCGACCTTCGCCAGCGCCTGGCTGAAGCGGGCCATGGCGTGGGCCAGGCCGGGCCAGTCCAGCCCGTCGGCCAACACCAGGGCGTTGTCCTGGTCGGTCTTGAGCAGCTGCTCGCGGCGGCCCTCGCTGCCCATCACCAGCAGGCAGATGCCCTCGCGCAGCGAAGCCGGCACCATCAGCTCGAAGATCCGGCCCATGACCAGTCCGTTGAGCGCGCTGGCCAGCTGCATCATGTAAGGGATGCGCGCGCCATGCACGTTGAGGCTGCGCAGCAGGCGGGTCATCCCGGCGGCGGCCTCGGCGATCTCGTCGATGTCGCGGGCGCGCGCCAGGCGCAGGCTGATCAGGTGCGAGTGGCTGGCGAAATGCGCGAGCACCTCGGCCATGCCCAGGGTACCCGCGACGCGATCGCCTTCGGTGACGACGACGCGCTCGATCTGGCGCCCGGTCATGTCGATCAGCGCCTGGAACAGCACCTCGCCGGTCCCGATCGTGGCCAGCGGACGGTTGGCCAGCGGCCCGATCGGCGCATCGAGGGGCAGCCCCTGCCGGGTCAGGGCGTCGAGCAGGTCGGTGCGGGTGACGATGCCGGGCGCCGGATGCGCGGGGTCGTCGACCAGCAGGCAATCCACGCGCCTCTCGCGCATGCAGCGGCTGGCCTCGGCGATGCTGGTCGGCGCGTCCACGCGCTCGGCCGGCGCCAGGTCGGCCTCGCCGACGCGCACCAGCATCAGCTCGGCGGTTTCGCGGCGGTCGCCGACGCCCGACAGGCGCCCCTTGGTGGCCAGCCCCTCGTTGAAGTAGGCGGCGAACGGCGGATTGTCCGCCAGCAGCTGGCGGAACAGTGCGGCGGGGATCAGATGGCTGAGGCAGTCGCCTTCGGTGCGGTAGCTCAGGCGCGCGCGACCGGCCATCACCGCCCAGGCGCCGATGACGTCGCCGGGCCCGTAGTCGGCGAAACGCTCGGTGCGTCCGCGGTCGTCCACCTGGTAGGCATGCACCAGGCCCTTGAGGATGACGTAGGCGTGCGGCGAGGGCCTGCCCGCCTCGATCAGCGTCGTGCCGCCGGGGTGGAAGCCGATGTCGACGCCGGCCTGCAGGCGTCGGCGTCCCGCCTCGTCGAGCAGGTCGAACGGCGGCTGGCTGAGGTCCAGGCCTGGAACGGGATCCATGCCCGCATTGTGCGGCGCGCGCGTCGCGCGGTGAATAGACCAAGGTCTAACCCGCGCCACATGGCAATGCGGCAAACTGGGCGGAGCCACGTTCCGAAGGGTGAACCGCCATGTCCGATCTCTATCCCGTGCCCGAGGGCTTCGCCGCGCAGGCCAACATCGGCAAGGCCGACTACCAGCGCGATTACGCCGAGTCCGTCCGCGATCCCGACGCGTTCTGGGGCAAGGCGGCCCAGCGCCTGGAGTGGATGAAGCCGCCGACGCGGATCCGCGACGTCAGCTACGACCGCGACGACTTCCACATCCGCTGGTTCGCCGATGGCGAACTCAACGCCAGCGTGAACTGCCTCGACCGGCACCTGGCCACGCGCGGCGACACCACCGCGCTGATCTTCGAGCCCGACGATCCGGCGGCCGAGCCGCAGCACGTGACCTATCGCGACCTGCACGCGCGCGTCTGCCGCCTGGCCAACGCGCTGCGCAGCCTCGGCGTGGCCAAGGGCGACCGCGTCACCATCTACCTGCCGATGATCGTCGAGGCGGCGGTGGCGATGCTGGCCTGCGCGCGCATCGGCGCCGTCCACACGGTGGTGTTCGGCGGCTTCTCGGCCAACTCGATCGCCGACCGCGTGCGCGACAGCGGCTCGAAGCTGATCATCACCGCCGACGAAGGCCTGCGTGGCGGAAGGAAGGTGCCGCTCAAGGCCAATGTCGATGCCGCGCTGAAGCTGCCGGGCACGACCACGGTGGAAACGGTGCTGGTGGTCCGCCACACCGGCGGCGCGGTGGAGATGCAGATGCCGCGCGACCGCTGGTACGACGCCGTCGTCGACAGCCAGCCGGACAGCTGCGAACCCGAGCGCATGAACGCCGAGGACCCGCTGTTCATCCTCTACACCTCCGGCTCCACCGGCAAGCCCAAGGGCGTGCTGCACACCACCGGCGGCTACCTGCTGTATGCCGCGTACACGCACTGGGCGGTGTTCGACATCAAGCCAGACGACGTCTACTGGTGCACGGCCGACGTGGGCTGGGTCACCGGCCACAGCTACATCGTCTACGGGCCGCTGGCCAACGGCGCCACCGCGCTGATGTTCGAGGGCGTGCCGAACTACCCGGACAGCTCGCGCTTCTGGCGGGTGGTGGACCGGCACAAGGTCACGATCTTCTACACCGCGCCTACCGCCATCCGCGCGCTCATGCGCGACGGCGACGAGCCGGTGAAGAAGACCTCGCGCAGCTCGCTGCGCCTGCTGGGAAGCGTCGGCGAACCGATCAACCCCGAGGCCTGGCGCTGGTACCACGAGGTGGTGGGCGAGCGCCGCTGCCCGATCGTCGACACCTGGTGGCAGACCGAGACCGGCGGCATCCTGATCACGCCGCTGCCCGGAGCCACCGACCTCAAGCCCGGCTCGGCCACGCTGCCGTTCTTCGGCGTGCGCCCGGCCATCGTCGACGCCACCGGCAACATCCTCGAGGGCGCGTGCGAGGGCAACCTGGTCCTGCTCGATTCCTGGCCGGGCCAGATGCGCACCGTCTATGGCGACGACCAGCGCTTCTTCGACACCTACTTCTCCGCCTACCCCGGCATGTACTTCACCGGCGACGGCGCGCGTCGCGATGCCGACGGCTACTACTGGATCACCGGCCGCGTCGACGACGTGATCAACGTCTCCGGCCACCGCATCGGCACCGCCGAGGTGGAGAGCGCGCTGGTGCTGCATCCCAAGGTGGCCGAGGCGGCCGTGGTCGGCTTCCCGCACGACGTCAAGGGCCAGGGCATCTATGCCTACGTGACCCTGGTGGCCGGCGAGGTCGAAAGCGACGAGCTCCTCAAGGAACTGGTGGCGCACGTGCGCAAGGAGATCGGTCCGATCGCGTCGCCGGACTTCCTGCAATGGGCGCCGGGGCTGCCGAAGACGCGCTCGGGCAAGATCATGCGCCGCATCCTGCGCAAGATCGCCGAGAACGCGCCCGACCAGCTCGGCGATACCAGCACCCTGGCCGATCCCTCGGTGGTCGATTCGCTGGTGAAGAACCGCCAGGGCGCCTAGCCCCTGGCGTTGGACGGACAGGCGCCGGCCGCGTGCCGGCGGCCTAGAATGCGTTCCGCTGGAGGCGGAACTCCCCCTATGACGACGATCCTGGTTGCAGACGACCACCCCCTGTTCCGCGAGGCCCTGCGGGGCGTGGTGGGACGCAACATCCCCGACGCCGACCTGCACGAGGCCGACAACGCCGAGGGGCTGTACGCGATGGCCGATGCCCATCCCGATGCCGACCTGCTGCTGCTCGACCTCAACATGCCCGGCGCGCAGGGTTTCAGCGCCCTGGTCCACCTGCGCGGGCTGCACCCGCAGCTGCCGGTGGTGATGGTCTCGGCGCGCGAGGAGCCGGCGGTGGTGCGGCGCGCCCTCGACCACGGCGCGATGGGCTTCATCCCCAAGTCCTCCGATGCCGAGCTGCTGGGTGCGGCCCTGCTGCGGGTGCTCGACGGCGACCGCTTCGTGCCGGACATCGCCGGCAGCGCGCCGCAGACCCCGCAGGACGAGCAGGAGGTCGCCGCGCGCGTCCGCGAGCTCACCCCGCAGCAGTTCCGCGTGCTGCAGATGCTCGGCTCGGGCAAGCTCAACAAGCAGATCGGCTACGAGCTGGGCGTGTCCGAGGCCACGGTCAAGGCACACATGAGCGCGATCCTGCGCAAGCTCGGCGCTTCCAACCGTACCCAGGCGGTGCTGATGGCCGGGCGCCTGGCGGTGGACCCCGAGCAGGTGGTGCCGCTGGAGAACGAGCCGGACTGAGCCGGGCGGCTCAGGCCGTGTCGACCGGGCGCTGCGCGGTCAGGAACGCGCGCAGCGACGCCGGCCGCACCGGCTTGGTCAGCACCCGGTAGCCGCGCTCGCGCGCGGCCTGCTTGAGCGCGTCGCTGCCGTCGGCGGTGAGCAGGGCGCCGGGGATCGCGCGGCCCGCGGCCGCGCGCAGGGCGTCGAGCGTGTCCAGCCCGTCGAGCCGGTCGTGCAGGTGGTAGTCCACCAGCAGGACGTCCGGATCGGCCGCGACTTCCTCCAGCGCCTGGTCCACCGTGGTGGCCAGGATGGTGTCGACCTGCCAGCGCGAGAGCAGGGCCTCCATGCCGGCGAGGATGTCGCGGTCGTTGTCCACGCACAGCACGGTGAGCCCGAGCAGGTCGCGGTCGATGTCCATGCGCGGGGGGGCGGCAGCCTGTCCGCGCAGCGGCGCGCCGCGCGGCACCAGGATCGAGAACATGCTGCCGCGTCCGACCAGCGAGCGCGCGTCCAGGGCGTGGTCGAGCAGGCGCGAGATGCGCTGGCAGATCGACAGGCCCAGGCCCAGGCCGCGCCCGTCCCAGTCGAAGGGCTGCTCGTAGCGGTGGAACTCCTCGTAGATCTGGCGCATGTGGTGGGCGGGGATGCCCGGCCCCGAGTCCCAGACCTGCAGCGCGACCTGGCCGCCGCGCAGGCGCGCGGCCAGCACCACCCGCCCGCGCGGGGTGTAGCGCAGCGCGTTGGCGATGAAATTCTGCAGCACCCGGCGCAGCAGCCGCCGGTCGCTGCGCACCGGCAGCGCCGGCGCATACACGCGGATCGTGATCGAACGCGCGGCGGCCATTGGCGCGTACTGCGCGGCCAGTTCGCGCAGCAGCGCGCCGGCGTCGAAGTCGGTGATCTCCGGCTGCAGCTTGCCCGCGTCCAGGCGCGAGACGTCGAGCAGGCCGTCGAGCAGTTCCTCGGCCGCGCGCAGCGCCGCGTCGACCCGCTCGGCCAGGTGCGCCTGCTGCTGCGCATCGCTGCTTTCGCGCAGCGCCGAGGTGAACAGGCGCGCGGCATTGAGCGGCTGCAGCACGTCGTGGCTGACCGCGGTGAGGAAGCGCGAGCGCGACTCCTGCGCCAGTTCGGCTTCGCGGGTGCGCTCGGCCACCCGCTGCTCGAGATGCTCGTTGATCTCGCGCAGCTCGCGCTCCACGCGCTTGTAGTCGGTGACGTCGCTGTAGCTGGTGGCGTAGCCGCCGCCCGGCAGCGGCTGCCCGCGCAGTTCCAGCACCTGGCCATTGGCGCGCACGCGCTCGCTCACGTGCGGCGAGCCGGCGCGCATGTAGCCGATGCGCTTGTCGACCTCGGCCTCGATCTCTTTCCGGCTCAGCAGGCCCAGTTCGCCGCGCTCGGCGTTGTAGCGGATCAGGTCGGCGACCGGGCGGCCGATGTAGAGCATGCCGTCGGGATAGTCGAACAGCTGCTGGTAGCGGCGGTTCCACGCCACCAGGCACATGTCGCCGTCGACCACGCTCACGCCCTGGTCGATGTTCTCCAGGGTGTTGGACAGGATCTCGCGGTTGAAGCGCAGCTCCTGGCCGGCCTGGTCGAGCACGGCGACGACCTCGCCCACCTCCATGCCCGAACCCTTGAGCACGCTGGTGACCACCAGCCGCGCCGAGGCCGCACCCACCGCGGCGGCCAGCAGCCGTTCGGTGAACTGCACCCAGTTGCGGTCGGCGCGCGCCTGCGCCTGCAGCTCCTGGCCGAGTTCATGCGCGTGCTGGGCGAACGCGCGCTGGGCGGTGCGCTCGCCGACGATGCGGCTGGCCAGCACGAGCAGGTCGCCCAGCGTGACCGTGCCCTTCCATTCGCCGGCCGACAGCGCGCTGCGCTCGGCGTAGGGGTCGAGGAAGGGCGCGGCGCGCAGCCGCTCGTCCAGGTTGGGGCGCCAGCGCGCCGAGACCAGCAGCAGCGCGCCGATGTTGCCCAGCAGCGACCAGAACGTGCCGTGGGTCAGCGGGTCCCAGCCCCACAGCCCGAACAGGTGGCGCGGGCGCAGCCAGTGGATGCCGAACGGGCCGTTGCGAACCCAGGACGGGTCGAACCAGCCCGCGTCGGTGAGCGTGGGCAGCAGCAGGGTGTACAGCCAGACGCTGAAGCCGACCAGCAGCCCGACCTCGGCGCCGCGGCGGCTGGCGCCGTGCCAGTACAGTCCGCCGATCAGCGCCGGCGCGAACTGCGCCACCGCCGCGAAGGACATCAGCCCGAACGAGGCGAGCGAGGCGTCACTGCCGCTGGCGCGGTAGTAGCCCCAGGCCAGGCCGGCGATGCAGACGATGGCGATGCGGCGGATCCACAGCACGGTCGAGGCGACGTCGCCGCCGTGGCGCTCGGCCCAGCCGCGGCGCAGCAGCAGCGGCATCACCAGGTCGTTGCTGACCATGGTCGCCAGCGCCACGCTGGCCACGATCACCATGCCGGTGGCGGCGGAGAAGCCGCCCACGTAGGCCAGCATCGCCAGCGCGTCGCGCTGCTCGGCCAGCGGCAGCGCCAGCACGAAGCTGTCGGGCGCGACCTGCGGCGAATCGGCGAACAGCACCATGCCCGCGCTGGCGATCGGCACCACCATCAGGCTGACGATCACCAGGTAGGCGCCGAACATCCAGCGCGCGCGGCGGATGTCGGCGACGTTGCCGCACTCGACGATGGCGACATGGAACTGGCGCGGCAGGCAGAAGATCGCGGCGAAGGCCAACAGGCACTGCGCGGCGAAGCCCACCGGCGGGGCGACGTCCACCAGCGCGCGCGTGGCCGCCACGTAGTCCACGTCGCGCGCGCCGAGCCAGCGGGTGGCGAACAGGCCGACCGCCACCAGCGCCACGAGCTTGACCAGCGATTCGAGCGCGACGGCCAGCATCATGCCCGGCCGGTGCTCGGTGGCGTCGACCTGGCGGGTGCCGAACAGGATCGCGAACAGCGCCATCAGCGCGGCCACGTACAGCGCCGGGTCGCCCAGCGCCGGGCCGGTGGGGGCCTGGCCGCCGAGCACGCCCAGGCTGATCGCCACCGCCTTGTACTGCAGCGCCAGGTAGGGCACGGCGGCGATCAGGGCGATGGTCGCCACCAGCGCGGCCAGCGGCTGCGAGCGGCCGTAGCGCGAGGCGATGAAGTCGGCGATCGAGACCGTGCTCTGGCCCTGCGCCACCTTGGCCATGCGCTCGAGGATGCGCCAGCCGAACAGCAGCAGCAGCAGCGGCCCCAGGTAGATCGGCAGGTAGCCGATGCCCGAGCGCACCGCGGTGCCGACCGCGCCGTAGAAGGTCCAGGACGAGCAGTAGACCGCCAGCGCCAGGCTGTACACCAGCGGACGCAGCCACGGCCGCTGCGGATACAGCGGGTAGCGGTCGCCGATCCATGCCACCGCGAACAGCAGCGCGGCATAGCCGACCGACACCAGCAGCAGGACCCAGCCTGGCAGCATCTGTCCCCCCGGAAGATGGCCCGAGTGTAGCGCGCCTGCCGCGGGGCTACAGCAGCGGGTCGGCCAGCCGCGCCACGCCCTCGCGGCTGCGCCGCCAGGCCGGGCGCTGCGCCCACTGCTCGGCGGTCAGGTGCACCGCGTCGGCCAGGTACTCGGCCTCGATGCGCCGCATTCGTGCCACCACCTCCGGCCCGTAGCAGAGCATGCCGATCTCGGCGTTGAGCGCGAAGGAGCGGATGTCCAGGTTGATCGAGCCGATCAGGGCGATGTCGTTGTCCACGCTCATGTGCTTGGCATGGAGGAAGTGCGGCCGGTACAGCGAGATCCTGACCCCGGCGTCGAGCAGCTCGGCGTAATAGGACTCCTGCGCCCAGGCGGTGAGCCGCTGGTTGTTGCTCAGCGACAGGATCAGCTGGGTCTCCACTCCCGACAGCGCGGCGATGCGCAGCGCGTTGAGCGTGGCGTCGTCGGGCACGAAGTACGGCGTCACCAGCACCATCCTGCGCCGCGCCAGGTGGATCAGCGCGTTGACCGTGTCGCGCGCGTTCTCGAACGGGTAGGCCGGGCCGCTGGGCAGCAGCTGGGTGGCCACGTCGGCGCCGCGCAGCGGCGCGGTGGGCAGCACCGCGAGGCGCTCGCCGGTCTCGATGTACCAGTCGCTGGCGAACACGCCCTCCAGGTGCGCGACCGCCGGCCCCTGCACGCGCGCGACCAGTTCGCGGTTGGGGTAGGCGGGCAGGAAGCCGGGGCCGGCGAGGTTCTGCGAACCCAGCCAGGCGGCGTCGTTGTCGATCACCGCGACCTTGCGGTGGTTGCGCAGGTCCATGCGCCCGCTGCGCCGCCAGCGCAGGCCGCCGGGCAGCATTTCCTGCACGTTCACGCCGGCCGCGCGCAGGCGCTTGCGGTAGCGGCGCAGACCGCGCTTGGCGCCCACCGCGTCCAGCAGCACCCTGCACTCGACCCCGCGTGCGGCCGCACGCTCCAGGGCCTCGACCACCGCCTCGCCCACCGCGTCGTCGAACATCAGGTAATACAGCAGGTGCACGCGCTGGCGCGCGCCGTCGATGTCGGCCAGCAGCCGGCGCAGCGAATCGTCGTAGTCGTCCAGCAGCACCACCTGGTTGCCGAGGGTGGGCATGAAGTCGCCCAGGCGCTCGACCAGCGGCACCATCTCCGCCGCGGCCGTGCCCGGCGCCGGAGTCCAGCGCTGGTCGGCCAGCGGCGCCTGGCCGTCGCGGATCACGTGCGAGGCCAGGCGCTGGCGCTCGACCCGCTCGCGCGAGAGCCAGGGATGGCCCAGCAGCAGGTACAGCGGCAGGCCTCCCAGCGGCACGAACGCGATCAGCACGATCCAGCTGCGGGCGGCGGCCGGGGTGGTGCGGGTCGGGATCCAGAGCAGGGCGGCGATGCGGATCGCCCAGTCGATGGCCAGCAGCCACAGGCCGTAGTTCAACTCGATGGGCAGCTCGACCATGGCCCGATTGTGCAGGGGCGGCCTGTGCTTGTCAGATCACGGCCGGGGCCGCCCGTCCGACGCCCCTGGCGCCCCGGGCGAGTCCTGCTGCGGCAGCGGCAGACCCGACGCCGCGTCCGCAAACGAAAAAGCCCGCCAGGCGGCGGGCTTTCCCGGGCCCCACCGGAGCGGGGCTGCGTGGGACCCGCGCCAAGGGCGCGGGCCTGCGCATCACTTGATCTTGCCTTCCTTGTAGATCACGTGCTTGCGCACGACGGGATCGTACTTCTTGATCTCCATCTTGCCGGGGGTGTTCTTCTTGTTCTTGTCCGTGGTGTAGAAGTGGCCGGTGTTGGCCGACGAAATCAGACGGATCTTGTCGCGCTTGCTTGCCATGTTCTACTCCTCAGACCTTCTCGCCACGCTTGCGCAGGTCGGCGAGGACGGCGTCGATGCCGTTCTTGTCGATGGTGCGCAGTGCAGCCGTGGAAACGCGCAGCTTCACCCAGCGGTTCTCGCTGGCGACCCAGAACCGGCGCTCATGCAGGTTGGGCTGGAAACGGCGACGGGTTTTGTTCATCGCGTGCGACACGTTGTTGCCGGTCGTCGTACGCTTGCCGGTGACTTGGCAGACTCGGGACATTGCACACCTCGGAAGTCTTGATGGTGCCCCCCTTGGCCAGGAAGGCGGCGGCCCCGGCGGGCACGGCCCTGACGGGCGCGCCTGCCACGCAATGCGGGTCAGGACGCTGCGACGGTGGGCGGGCGGAATCGCGTGTCCGGCCGGTCCGTGTCCGGACAGCAAAAGCCTCCGGGCGCAGCGAGCCGGGCATTATGCCCGAGCCCCGGCCTGTGGACAAGTCGGCCGCGCGCGGGGCTCAGGCCGCCGTGGCGGGTCCGGCCAAGGGCATGCGCACGACCAGCAGGCCCGGATCGTCCGGATCGGCCTGCATGGCGAAGCCCAGGTGGGCGCACAGGGCCAGCATGCCCCGGTTCTCGCGCAGCACCTGGCCCTCCACTTCCTCCAGGCCCAGCCAGCGCGCCATCTCGATCATGATCGACATCAGGCGTCGGCCCAGGCCCCGGCCCTTGAGGTCGGAGCGCACCAGGATCCCGTACTCGCCGCTGCGGTAGTTGGCGTCGGCGTGCAGGCGCACCGCGCCCAGCATCGCCCCGGACTCGTCCAGCGCCAGCAGCGCGATCGAGCGCGCGTAGTCCATCTGGGTGAGCCGGGCGATGAACTCGTGGCTGAAATGCTTGACCGACTGGAAGAAGCGCAGCCGCAGGTCCTCGTCGGTGACATGGGTGAAGAACTCGCGGAACAGCGCCTCGTCCTCCGGCCGCACCGGGCGCACGAAGGCGGGGCTGCCGTCGTCCATGGCGATGCGGCGTTCCCATTCGCTGGGATAGGGGAAGATCGCGAAGCGCGGGTGGCCGCGCCCCTTGTGCAGCGCCTGTACCGGGCCGACCAGGATGCGCGCGTCCACCGCGACCGCGCCGCCGGCATCGGCCAGCAGCGGGTTGAGGCTCATCTGCCGGATCTCCGGCACGTCGGCGGCCAGCTGCGCCAGCTTGACCAGGGCCAGGGCGACCGCGCGCTCGTCCGCGGCCGGCTGGTTGCGGTGCGCCTTGAGCCGGCGCGCCACGCGGGTGCGCTCGATCAGCTCATGCGCCAGGCGCAGGTCCAGCGGCGGCAGCGCCAGCGCCAGGTCGTCGATCACCCGCACCCCGGTGCCGCCGCGCCCGAACACGATCACCGGGCCGAACACCGGGTCGTCGGCGATCGCGGCGATGAGTTCGCGCGCATGCGGGCGGTGCACCATCGCCTGCACGGTCACCCCGCGGATACGCGCGTCGGGCCGGCGCTCGCGCGCCAGGCGCAGCACGTCGGCGGCGGCATCGGCCACCGCCTGGGCGCTGGCCAGGTTCAGGCGCACGCCGTCGACCGCCGACTTGTGCGCGATGTCGGGCGAGTCGATCTTCACCGCCACCGCGTGCCCGGCCTGCAGCAGGGGCGCGGCGACCTCGACCGCCGCCGCTGGATCGGCCGCCGCCAGCGGCGCCTCGCAGGGCAGGCCATAGGCGGCCAGGACGCGGGCGGTGGCCTGCGGGTCCAGCTGCACCTCGCCGGCGGCCACCGCCGCGGCCACGGTCCGGCGCGCCGCCTCGGCGTCGACGGTGAAATCGGACGGCAGGCTGGGCGGCGTTTCCATCAGCGCCTGCTGCGCCTCGCGGTAGCGCACCAGGTGCATGAAGCCGTTCACCGCCTCGGTCTCGGTGGCGTAGCTGGGCAGGCGAGCCTCGTGCAGGACCGCCTGCGCCTGCGGATCGGCCGACAGCCAGACCGTGAACACCGGCTTGCGCGGGGCCGCGCCGGGGCGCGTCATCACCCCGGCCAGGGCCTGCGCCGATTCGGTCGGCGGCGAGAGCGCGGTCGGCACGTTGACCACCAGCAGCGCGTCGTTGCCGGGGTCGGCGAGCAGGGCCTCGACCGCGGTGGCGTAGCGGGCGCCGTCGGCGTCGACCACGATGTCCACCGGGTTGGCCCGCGACCAGCCACCGTCCAGGACCCGGTCCAGGCCGGCGACGGTCTCCGGCGACAGCTCGGCCAGGGTTCCGCCGAGGCGGTGCAGCTGCTGCGCGGCCAGCAGGCCCACGCCGCCGCCGTTGCCCAGGATCGCCAGGCGCCGGCCCGGGAAGGTGCGCAGCGCGCCCAGGGTCTCGGCGGCGGCGAACAGGTCGTCCAGCGCGTCGACCTGGAGCAGGCCGGCGCGGCGGAACGCGGCCGCGTGCACCGCCTCGGGCGAGGCCAGCGCGCGCAGGCCCACCTCGGCGATGCTGATCGGCGGCTGCGGCGGGGCCGAGCGCACCACCACCACCGGCTTGGCACGTGCGGCCGCGCGCGCGGCCGACATGAACTTGCGCGCATCGCCGATGTGCTCGACGTACAGCAGGATCGCGCGGGTGCGCGCATCGGTGGCCAGATAGTCGAGCAGGTCGGCGAAGTCCACGTCCAGCGCGTCGCCCAGCGAGACCACCTTGGAGAACCCGACCGAGCGCGCCGCGCCCCATTCGATCAGCGCCGCGGCGATGGCGCTGGACTCCGAGACCAGCGCCAGGTCGCCGGCGCGCGGGAAGCTGGCGGCGATGCTGGCGTTGAGCTTGGCGTGGGTGGAGACGATGCCCAGGCTGTGCGGCCCGAGGATGCGCATGCCGCGCGCGCGGGCGGCGCGACCGATGCGCGCGTGCAGGGCCTCGCGGCGCGGGCCCGCTTCGGCAGTCAGCACCACCGCCGCGCCAACGCCGAGCGCGGCGGCCTCCTCGACCAGCTCGGCCAGCACCGAGGCCGGCGCGCTGATCACCGCCAGCTCCGGCACGAAGGGCAGGTCGCGCAGGTGGCGCACGGTGGCGATGCCGTCGATCTCGCGGTGGCGCGGGGTCACCCAGCCGATCGCGCCGGCGAAGCCCGATGCGCGCAGGTTGCGCATCACCGCGCGCCCGGCCGAACGCGGGCGCGGACTGCCGCCGACGATCGCGATCGATGCGGGGGAAAACAGCGACTCCAGGCGCCAGGTGCTCATGCGCCACAGTATCGCCCGGCGGCCGTGGTGACGCGGCGGCGGGCGGGCCCAGCGCGCGGGCGCTGCGGTCAGCGGTGCCGCAGCCGCTCCAGCACGCCGTCGAGCGCGTCCAGGTTGGCGTAGTGGATCACCAGCTTGCCCTTGTTGCCGCGGCCGTTGTGGATGCTGACCTTGGCGCCGAGCGACTCGGACAGCTGGTTTTCCAGCGAGGTGATGTCGGGCGCGCTGGCCGCGCGCGGCGGCGGCTTGCGGGCCGGGCCGGGCACCTTGCCGGCGGCGAACTGGGCGGCGCGGTGCTCCACCTCGCGCACCGACCAGCCGTTCTCGGCGGCGTCGTTGGCCAGCTTGACCGCCAGTTCCGGCGCCAGGGTCAGCAACGCGCGGGCGTGGCCCATCTCCAGCCGCTTGGCCTCGACCAGGGCGCGGATCGGCGCGGGCAGTTCCAGCAGGCGCAGCAGGTTGGACACCGCCGCGCGCGAGCGGCCCACCGCCTCGGCGGCGGCGGCGTGGGTCAGGTCGAACTCGTCGATCAGCCGCTGCAGCGCCTGGGCCTCCTCCAGCGGGTTGAGGTCCTCGCGCTGGATGTTCTCGATCAGCGCCATCGCCACCACGGTGCGGTCGTCGACCTCGCGCACCACCACCGGGATCTCGGCCAGGCCGGCTTCCTTGGAGGCGCGCCAGCGGCGCTCGCCGGCGATGATCTCGTAGGTGCGGTCGGGCATTGCCCGCACCACGATCGGCTGGATCACGCCCTGGGCCTTGATCGACTCGGCCAGCTCGGTGAGCTTGCCCGCGTCCCACTGCCGGCGCGGCTGGTACTTGCCCGCGCGCAGCGCGTCCACCGGCAGGGTGCGCAGCGCGTCGCCGGGCGCGGCTTCCATGCTGGGCGCCTCGGCGGCCGCCTTGGGCCCGAGCAGGGCCTCCAGGCCGCGGCCGAGGCCGCGCTTCTTGGCCGGTGCGGACTTCGCACCGCTCATGCCGGGGTCTCCGTCACGTTGCTTTCCTTCTGCTGGGATTCGCGCCCGGCCTGGCTGCGTTCGCGCTGGTGCCGCTCCACTTCCGCGGCCAGCCCCAGGTAGGCGATGCCGCCGCGCGAGCCGCGGTCGTAGCCGATGATGCTCTGCCCGTGGCTGGGCGCCTCGGCCAGGCGCACGTTGCGCGGCACGATGGTGCGGAACACCTTGTCGCCGAAGTGCTCGACCAGTTCGGCCGACACCGCGTTGGCCAGGTTGTTGCGCACGTCGAACATGGTGCGCAGCACGCCCTCGATCTCCAGCGCCGGATTGAGCTGGGCGCGCAGCGCCTCGATGGTCTGCAGCAGGGCGGTGAGGCCCTCGAGCGCGTAGTACTCGCACTGCATCGGCACCAGCACCGAGTCGGCCGCGGTCAGCGCGTTGAGCGTGAGCAGCGACAGCGCCGGCGGGCAGTCGATGACGATGTAGTCGTAGCGCGGACGCAGCGGCGCCAGCGCGCGCTTGAGCCGCTGTTCGCGCGCGTCCTGGTCCATCAGCTCGATCTCGGCCGCGGTCAGGTCGGTATTGCCCGGCAGCAGGTCGAAGCCCTCGGCCGTCTCCATGATCGCGTCCTCGGCGTGGAGTTCGCCGAGCAGCACGTCGCAGGTGGACGCGGCCAGGTCGCGCTTGTCGATGCCGCTGCCCATGGTGGCGTTGCCCTGGGCGTCGAGGTCGATGAGCAGCACGCGCCGGGGCGTGGCGGCGAGTGCGGCGGCGAGGTTGACCGCGGTGGTGGTCTTGCCCACGCCCCCCTTCTGGTTGGCGACGGCGATGATGCGGGCCATGGATCCGGCTGCCTTCAGGTTGCGGCGGGAGTTGGCCGCTGGGGCGCGGCCCGGACAGGGGATTATGCCGCGCCCGGAGCCGATCGGCTCGGACCGGTGCGGCGGCGCGGGCAGGGAGGCGGTCCCGCGCGTCGGATCGGGCGGCTCAGGGCTCGCGCTCGACCACCACCAGATGGCGTTCGGCGGCCAGGCCCGGCACCCGCAGCGGGTGCACCGCCTGCAGCCGCCAGCCGGCCGGCAGGGCGGCGATCTCCTCGTCGGGTCGCACCCCCTTCATCGCCAGCAGGCGGCCGCCCGGCGCCACCAGGTGCCCGCCCACGGCGATGATGTCCGGCAGCGTGGCCAGGGCGCGGGCGGTGATCGCCGCATGGGCTCCGGGTTCGTCCAGGGCCTCGGCCCGGCTTTCGGCGACCCGCGCATTGCCCAGGCCCAGCTGGCGCACCGCCTCGCGCAGGAAGCGCGCCTTCTTGCCGCTGGACTCGACCAGGGTGACCCGCAGCCCGGGGTGGGCCAGGGCCAGCGGGATGCCGGGCAGGCCCGGTCCGGTGCCGAGGTCGGCCAGGGTCTCCAGGCCGGCGACGTAGGGATGCATGGCCAGCGAGTCGAGCAGGTGCAGGGTGACCATCTGCCGCGGGTCGCGGATGGCGGTCAGGTTGTAGGTGGCGTTCCAGCGCTGCAGCAGCGCCAGGTAGGCCAGCAGCGGCCCGGCCAGCGCCCGGTCCAGCCCGAGCGCGTCGAGTCCGGGTTCGAGGTCGGCGCGCAGCGCCCCGTCGGTGGGTTCGGTCATCCCGCCATTGTAGGAGCCGCGCCCGCGGCCGGGGACCACGGACGCCAGGCCAGCGTCGCCAGGTAGCCCGGCGCCGGCGCGAAGGCATGCAGCCGCCAGTCCTGCGGCGCTCCCAAGGCCGGGTCGCAGGCGGCCAGCCGCCAGTGGCCGTCCTCGTGGCGGAACTCCAGCCGCTCCAGGCCGAAGGCGATGCCGCGGCCGTGCGCCTTGAGCACCGCCTCCTTGGCGCACCACAGGCGCACGAAGGCGTGCTCGCCCTCCTCCGGCGGCAGTTCCGCCAGCGCCTGCGCCTCGCCCGGGGCGAAGAAGCGCCGGGCCAGGGTCATGGCGCTGGGGCGCGGGCGCAGCCACTCGATGTCCGCGCCCACGTGCGCGCCCCGGGCCAGCGCCACCAGCAGGCGCTCGCCGCTGTGGCTCCAGTTGGCGTCGAACCCGGCATGCGCGGGGTCGAATTGCGGGCGGCCGTGGGCGTCGCGATGCAGCCGCAGCGCGTCCCCCGGAATGTCCAGCACCTGCGACAGCCAGCGCCGCGCCTGCGGCTCGGCCGGCTCGCCGCGCCGGTAGGCAAACCAGGCGCAGCGGACCGGGCCGACGGCGAGACTGGAGGTGGAGCTGGACATCGGGGACCGGATTCTTCGTCGGGAGCGCGCGCCAGCGTAAGCTAGCCGGCGTGGCGGCGTGAACGGATCCGCCGGTCGGGGCGCATGTCGGCAGTCAGCCAGCACGGCACACAAACGGTTTCGATGCGGGTCCCGCTCCCGGCCGGTGCGGGCGACGCCTGCGTGGCCTTCGACGCCGATGGCGGAGTGAGCCGTGCGCGCTTCGCCGCACACGTACGCGCGTTGGCCGCGCGCCTGCCCGAGGCGGCCTGCGCGGTGAACCTGTGCGAGGACCGCTACCGTTTCCTGGTCGCCTTCTGCGCGGTCGCCGTGCGCGGCCAGGCCAACCTGTTGCCGCCCAACCGCAGCCGCGCCGCGATCGACGAGGTCCGTGCCCGCTATGCCGACAGCTACTGCATCGGCGATGGCGATGCCTGCGGCTGCCCGGGCCTGGTGCCCGGCCCGCATTTCGTCGCGCTGCCCGCCGCACTGCCCTCGCTGGAGGGCGCGCCGCTGTCCGTCGACGATGCGGCGGTGGTGGCGATCGGCTTCACCTCGGGCAGCACCGGGCGGCCGGCGGCCCATGCCAAGACCATGGCCGCATTCCGGATCGGGACCGCGCAGAACCTCGCCCTGCTTGGCGGACTGTGGCCGGCCGGCGCGACGCGGCGGGTGGTTGCGACGGTGCCGCCGCAGCACATGTACGGCATGGAACTGACAGTGCTGCTGCCGCTGCTGGCCGAGGTGGCCGTGCACCGCGGCCGGCCCTTCTTCCCCGAGGACATCGCCGGTGCGCTGGCCGCCACCCGCGCGCCGGCACTGCTGGTGACCACGCCGGTGCACCTGCGCGCGCTGGTCGAATCGGGCGTCGCGCTGCCGCCGTTGGCCGGCATCGTCACCGCGACCGCGCCGCTGCCGCAGGAACTGGCCGCGCAGGCCGAAGTGCGCTTCGACTGCGAGGTGCGCGAGGTGTTCGGTTCCACCGAGACCTGCATCTTCGCCTTCCGCCGCACCGCGCGCGATGCGGCGTGGACCCTGGCACCCGGCGCGCAGCTGCAGCCGCGCCCCGACGGCACCCTGGTGCATGCGCCGCACCTGGCGCAGCCGGTGCCCCTGGCCGACGTGCTCGAGCCGCAGGGTGCGGGCCGCTTCGTGCTGCGCGGCCGCCAGGCCGACCTGCTGGAGATCGCCGGCAAGCGCGCCTCGCTGGCCGACCTCACCCGCAGGCTGCTGGCCGTGCCGGGCGTGCGCGACGGCGCGGTGTTCCAGCTCGATGCCCATGCCGGCGGCGTGCGCCGCATCGCGGCGGTGTACGTCAGCGACACGCTCGACGAGGCCGCGGTGCGCCGGGCGCTGCGCGACTGCGTGGATCCGGTGTTCCTGCCGCGCCCGCTGCGGAGGGTCGCGGCGCTGCCGCGCAACGAGACCGGCAAGCTGCCGCGGGCGGCGCTGCTCGACCTGCTGCGCGCCGCCTGACGGGTCGCTGCGCACGTTCGACCGGGGCGATGCGGGCCTGGCCGCGATGGCGGCCGCGACCGTTCGTCGGCCCGACCCACTGACGTGCCCGTCACGATCCCGCTGCCAGCATGGCCCCCGCTCCGCTCTGGAGTGTGCGACCAAAACTTCACCGGGAGACAGCGCATGGGACTCATCATCTGGCTGATCGTCGGCGGTATTGTCGGCTGGCTGGCTAGCATCATCATGAAGCGCGATGCGCAGCAGGGCATCCTGCTCAACATCATCGTCGGCATCATCGGCGCGCTGATCGGCGGCTGGCTGATCGGGCCGCTGCTGGGTGCGGGTTCGATCAACGACGGCATCACCGTCATGAGCTTCATCGTGTCGTTGATCGGCGCGGTGATCCTGCTGGCGATCGTCAACCTGTTCCGCAGGGGCAGCGTCCGCTGACGCGACCACGTCATGCATGGATGCGGGCCCGGCATTGCCGGGCCTTTTTTCTTCTCCGTCCACTGCCCCGACGGGTGAATCGCGGCCATCGACGCCGGGGCGGTTCACCCACGGTTGAAGGCGCCGGTCCGAGCATTCCCGCTCCCCCAAAGAACCAAGGAGTCCGCCATGCGCAAGCCCTGTATCCGCCGTGCCGCCCTTGCCGCCGCGGCAGCCGCCCTCGTGGCCGGCGTGCCTGTATTCGCCCAGACCCAGGGTGCGCCGCAAACGCAGCCCCAGGCGCGCCCCCATGGCGCCCATGCCGATCACTCCGCCCACGCCGCCGGCACCATGACCGCCGCCGATGTCCGGGCAAAGCTCGAGTCGCAGGGCTATACCAATGTCCACGACGTGGAGTTCGAGGACGGCGTGTGGACCGCCGATGCGCACAGCGCCGACGGCAAGCGCGTGGACGTGTCGGTCGATCCGAAGACCGGCAAGGTCTATCCCGACCGCCAGGTGGCCCAGCTGAGCGGGGAGGACATCAAGGCCCGGCTTGCCGCGGCCGGCTACACCAAGGTCCATGACGTGGAGATGGACGATGGCGTGTGGACAGCCGAGGCCACCGATCCGCAGGGCCGGAAGGTGGAACTGCGCCTGGACCCGACCACCGGCGAGGTGATCGGCAGCGGCCGCGACTGACCTGGCGATCCGCTCGCGGACTTGACCGCGGGGCCGGCATCGCGCAGCGTGGCGGCCGGCCCCCCGCCTCCAGGATCTGCATGTCTTCGGCGACACCGGAAGTCCAGCGTTTCGTCCATGACGCGCTCGCCGCGGGCGCGCCGCCCGCCGAGATCCGCGCCGCGCTGCTGGCCGCGGGCTGGCGCTCCGAGCAGGCCGACGAGGCACTGTCGGCGTGGTCGCCGCAGCCCTTCGTGGTGCCCGTGCCGCGGCCGCGGCCCTCGCTGTCGGCGCGCGATGCCTTCCAGTACCTGGTGCTGTTCACCACGCTCTATCTCACCGCCTGGCACCTGGGCAGCCTGCAGTTCGACCTGATCGAGGCCTGGCTGCCGGATCCGGCCGATCCCGACTACCGGGTGCGCGGCCTGCCCTCGTCGATGCGCTGGTCGGTGGCGACGTTGCTGGTCGCGTTCCCCGTGTTCGCCTGGCTGTCGGGGCGGCTCGCGCGCGAGGCGGCGCGCGATCCGGCGCGACGGCAGTCGCCGGTACGCAGCTGGCTGACCTACCTGACCCTGTTCCTGGCTGCGGCCGTGCTCATCGGCGACCTGATCGCCCTGGTCTACAACCTGCTCGGCGGCGGCCTGAGCCTGCGCTTCGTGCTCAAGATGCTGGTGGTCGGCGCGATCGCCGGGGTGGTGTTCGGCTGGTACCTGGGCGACCTGCGCCAGCATGAGGCCCCCGCGATGAGGCGCCCGGACGGACGCGCGCTGCTGGCGGTGGTGGCGGTGGTGACCGCCGCGACCATCGGCGCGGCCCTGCTGGTGGCCGGATCGCCGGGCGCGCAGCGCGCAACGCGCATCGACGAGCGCCGGATCGAGCAGCTGCAGCGCATCGACGCGGCCATCGCCGCGCATGCGCGCCAGCACGACGCATTGCCGGCCACGCTCGAGGGCCTGGCCGAGGCCACCGGCCGCGAACTGGTGCTGGTCGATCCGGTCGGCGGACAGCCCTACGGTTACGTGGTCGACGCGCCGGACCGCTACCGGCTGTGCGCCGGCTTCGACACCGACAGCTATCGCGACGGCGACCGCGCGCGCGCGCCCGAGGGCTGGGCGCACCCGGCCGGCGGACACTGCTTCGAGCGCCGGCTTGGCGCCGGATCGGGCAAGGCGCCGGACTGACCGTTGTCGCGGCCGTCGCGCCGGGCGCGGCTCAGTCCAGCCGCACCCAGGCAGGGGCGTGGTCGCTGGGCCGGTCCCAGGTGCGCGGCTCGCGGTCGACACCGGCTTCGACCGCGCGTTCGCGCAGCGCGTCAGAGACCAGGGTCAGGTCGATGCGCAGGCCGAGGTTGCGTCGGAACGCGGCCTGCCGGTAATCCCACCAGCTGAAGATGCCGGCCTCGTCGCTGTGCAGGCGGAAGGCGTCGTGCAGGCCCAGCGCCAGCAGCCGCTGCAGCGCCTCGCGCTCGGCGGCGGAGGTGAGGATGTGCGCGTCGTTCCAGACGGTGGGATCGTGCACATCGCGCGCATCGGGCGCGATGTTGAAATCGCCAAGCACCACCATGCGCGGATGCCGCTGCAGTTCGTCGGCCAGCCAGGCGCGCACCGCCTCCAGCCAGCGCAGCTTGTAGGCGTACTTCTCGGTGCCCACGTCCTGGCCGTTGACCACGTACAGGTTGACGATGCGCACGTCGCCCACGGTGGCGGCGATCACCCGCTTCTGCTCGTCCTCGAAACCGGGGATGCCGTACTGCGCCTCCCCGATCGCCCGGTCGCGCGCGAGGATGGCTACGCCGTTGTAGGTCTTCTGCCCGCAGAACACGCTGCGGTAGCCGAGCGCGGCGAGCGCGTCGTCGGGAAAGCGCAGGTCGTCGAGCTTGGTTTCCTGCAGCCCCACCACGTCCGGAGCGAAGGCCTGCAGCCACTGCGTCAGGTGCGGCAGGCGCACGTTGAGGGAGTTGACGTTCCAGCTGGCGATGCGCATCGGTATTCGTGGGAGCGGCGGCGGCCGCGGCCGCACGGGCGCAGGACTATGACACAGCCGCGACCTGGCCGCCGCCCCGCAGCAGCGCCTCGGCCGAGTCCTGGTCGAGCGGCCGGCCGAGCAGGAAGCCCTGGCCGTCGTCGCAGGACAGGGCGCTGAGTTCGGCCAGCTGCTCGGCATTCTCGATGCCGGCGCCGAGCACGCTCATGCCCAGTCCGTGCGCGGTCGCGATCACGGCAGCAACGATCTCGCGCTGGCGCATCTTGCCGAAGCGGCCGAGCTTGACCACGCTGATCGGGATCTGCGACAGCCGCGCCAGCGACGTGACCGAGGCGCCGAAGTCGTCCACCACCAGCTGCACGCCGACCTCGCTCAGTTCGCGCAGCGTGGCCTCGAGGTGGCGCGACTCGTGCACCAGGTCGCGCTCGCTGATCTCCAGGCGCAGCAGGTGCGGCGCGAGTCCGTGCGCGGCCAGGGTCGCGCGGACCTGCTCGGCGAAACCGCGCGTGCGCAGCTGGCTGCCCGACACGTTCACCGCCATGCCCAGCACGCCCGAGCCGAGCATCGCCGGATCGGCCGACCAGGCCGCCAGCCGCGCGCAGGCGGTATCCAGCACCCAGGCGCCGAGCCGGCCCATCAGGCCCAGGCGCTCGGCGGTGCCGAGGAAATCGCCCGGCAGCAGGGTGCCGCGCCGCGGATGCTCCCAGCGCAGCAGCGCCTCGAAGCCGAGCAGGCGCCCGTCCTCCAGCGACAGCATGGGCTGGTAGACCAGGGTGAACTCGCCGCGCACCAGCGCCTGCTGAAGCTCCACCTCGACCTGCAGCACGCCGTCCTCGTCGGTGGCCGCGTCGAAGACGTGGAAACCGTTGCGGCCCTGCTGCTTGACCCGGTACATGGCGCGATCGGCGTCGCGCAGCAGGTCGGCGGCGCGGACCTGCGGATCGTCGGTGATCGACACGCCGATGCTCGCCGACAGGCGCACCTGCAGCCCCTCGCCGAGGTCGAAAGGTTCGCCCAGGGCGCCGAGCAGGCGCGCGGCGATCTCGCGCATGCCGGCCTCGTCCTCCAGGCTCTCGCACAGCACCACGAATTCGTCGCCGCCCAGGCGCGCGACGGTGTCCTCGCGCCGGCGCAGCGCCGACAGGCGTCGCGACAGCTCCACCAGCAGGCGATCGCCGACCTCGTGGCCGTAAGCGTCGTTGACCGCCTTGAACTGGTCCAGGTCCACGAACAGCAGCACCACCTTGCCGGGGATTCTCGCCAGCCGCAGCAGTGCCTGGTCGAGGCGGTCCATCAGCAGGTAGCGGTTGGCCAGGCCCGTGACCGGATCGTGCATCGCCTGGTGGGCCAGCGCGCGCTCGGCGCGGCGGCTGGTGGTGACGTCGCGGGTGGACGTCAGCACGCCGATGACCGCGCCGTCGGCGCCGATCTCGGGCGACAGCGTGGTGTGGAACCAGCCCTCGCTGCCGTCCTCGAGTGGGGCGCCGAACTCGTGCTCGGTCGGCGCGGCGGTCGCCAGCACCCGCCGCAACGCCGCTTCCCAGGAATCCGCGCCGGGCACGCCGGGCGCCAGTTCGCGGTCGGTGCGCCCGACCAGTTCGTGCAGCGGCCGGCCGCGCAGGCGCTCGCCGGCCGGGTTGATGTAGCGGTAGCGCAGGTCGGTGGTGTACTGGGCGATCGCATCGATCGAGCCGTTGAGCACCGAGCGCAGCTGGGCCTCGACCCGCGCCAGGCTGGCGGTGGCCGCCGCGGAAGCCTCGGCCAGGCGCGTCATCTCCTGCTCGGCCAGCACGCGCCGGGTGATGTCGTGGGAGACCCCGAAGGTGCCGACGATCGCGCCGCTGTCGTCGCGCAGCGGGAACTTGCTGGTCGACACCCAGCGCATGGTGCGGTCGGCCAGGCGTTCGCACTCCTCCTTGTCGAGGACCGGCTTGCCGGTGCGGATGATCTCGCGCTCGTCGGCCAGGGCCTCGGCCGCGTGCGTCGAGGCGAACAGGTCCGCGTCGGTCAGCCCGATCACCTCGGCCTGGCTGCGCCGGTGGCGCCTGGCCATGCCCAGGCTCACGCGCACGAAGCGGCTGTCCAGGTCCTTGAAGTAGATGACCTGGTCGGAGGCATCGAGCAGGCTGCCGGTGCAGATCCGGTCCAGGGCGGCCAGGGCCGCGGCGCTGTCGTGCGGGTTCATGCCGGCGCCCGCCCCGGGGATGCGGAGACCGGGCGCCGTCCCGCGCCGGCGGGCACCGGTGGCGGCGAGGCGCATGGCGGCCAGCGCCAATGCGTCGAAACTGGGCAGGAATGCGGCACGGTCGACTCGCGGATGAGGGCCCGGTGCCGGTAACGGCCGCTGCGGTTCCGACTTGAGCGGCCCCGCGATGGCCGCCGTTCAGCCGGCCAGGAAGTCGATCAGCCGCGACACGCGGGCATACGGCGGCCGCAGCAGGTCGCTGGCGGCGCGGCGCGGCTGCCAGACCACCGGCAGCTGCTTGCTCATCGCGTCGAAGCCGGCGCGGCCGTGGTAGGCGCCCATGCCGCTGGCGCCGACCCCGCCGAAGGGCAGGGCGTTGACGCCGAAGTGGATCAGGGTGTCGTTGACGGTGACCCCGCCGGCCAGGGTGCGGCCGAGGATGCGTTCGACGCAGGCGCGATCGTCGCTGAAGGGATACAGCGCCAGCGGACGGTCGCGTGCGGCGACGAAGCCGACGGCCTGCTCCAGCGCATCGACGCGCAGGATCGGCAGGATCGGGCCGAAGATCTCCTCGCGCATCAGCGCCGCGTCCGGCTCGGGATCGAGCACCAGGGTCGGCGCGAACAGGCGCGCCTCCGGATCGTGCCCGCCCGCCAGCGGCAGAATCGTCGCCCCGCGCGCGCGCGCGTCGTCCAGGTAGCCCTGCAGGCGCGCGAAGTGCGCATCGCTGACGATCCGGGTGTAGTCGGGGCTGGCGCCCAGGTCGCCATAGCGCATGGCCACCTGTTCGCGCAGCGCCTCGACCAGCGCATCGCGGCGCGCGCGATCGCCGACGAGCAGCACGTAGTCGGGCGCGATGCAGGTCTGCCCGGCGTTGAACCACTTGCCGGTGGCCAGCCGCGCGGCCACGCGCGCCGGCGCGATGTCGGGGCACACGATCGCCGGCGACTTGCCGCCCAGTTCCAGGGTCAGCGGGGTGAGGTTGGCCGCGGCCGCGGCCATCACCTTGCGTCCGACCGCGCTCGAGCCGGTGAACACCAGGTGGTCGAAGGGCAGCGCGGCGAACGCGGCGGCCAGTCCGGCATCGCCGGTGGCGACCGCGACCCGGTCGGGCGGGAACACCTCGGCCAGCAGCGCGCGCAGGAAGGCGGCGCTGCGCGGGGTGTGCTCGGACGGCTTGAGGAAGACATGGTTGCCGGCGGCGATCGCGGTGGCCAGCGGGATCAGGGCGAGGTTGACCGGATAGTTCCAGGGGGAGATCACCCCGACCACGCCCACCGGTTCGCTGCGCAGCTGCGCCCGCGCCGGCCAGAACCGCCAGCCCACCGCCACGCGCCGTGGCCGCATCCAGCCGCGCAGGCGGGCGCGCAGGCGGCCGATCTCGCCCAGCACGGTCATGCCCTCGGCCACCAGGGTCTCGTGGCGCGAGCGGTGGCCGAAGTCGGCGGAGATCGCGGCGGCCATCTCCGGCAGCCGCGCCTTGAGCGCGTCGCGCAGTCGCTGCAGGTCGTCGCGGCGCTGCGCCAGGTCCGGCCGCGCCTGCTGCCAGGCGCCGCGCAGGCGCGCGAGGACAGGGGCCAGGTCGGCCACGGCGGTGTCGTTGTGCGGTTCCATGCCCGGAGTCTAAGCGGGCGATGGGGGCGCGGGCCTACAATATCCCCATGAATTCCAGCCTGCGCCCCTTCCGCGGCCGCCGTCCCCAGCTGGGACAGCGCGTCTTCGTCGATCCCTCCGCCCAGGTCATCGGCGATGTCGTGCTGGGCGACGACGCCTCGATCTGGCCGATGGTCGTGGTCCGCGGCGACGTGAACTACGTGCGCATCGGCGCGCGCAGCAACCTGCAGGACGGGGTGGTGGTGCACGTCAGCCACGACGGCCCGCACCTGCGCGACGGCGGCTTCGCCACGGTCATCGGCGAGGACGTCACCGTCGGGCACAAGGCCATCATCCATGCCTGCCGGATCGAGGACGCCTGCCTGGTGGGCATGGGCGCGGTGGTGATGGATGGCGCGGTGGTGCGCAGGCACGGCTTCGTCGGCGCCGGCGCGCTGGTGCCGCCGGGCAAGGTGGTGGGCGAGGGCGAGCTGTGGCTGGGCAATCCGGCGCGGCTGGTGCGCAAGCTCGACCAGGCGCAGATCGAGGGCCTGTACTACAGCGCCGAGCACTACGTCCGGCTCAAGGACGACTACCTGGCCGACCTGCTCGCCTGACCGGCCCCGCCGGGCCGCCTCAGTCGGCGGTGACCAGCGCGGCGTGCCGCGCGCGCAGTTCGGCGTAGACCTCGTCGGTGTGCGGGCGCACCCCGTGCCACAGCGCGAAGCTCTCGGCCGCCTGCTCGACCAGCATCCCCAGCCCGTCGATCGCGCGGTAGGCGCCATGCGCGCGCGCCCAGGCCAGGAACGGGATTGCCGCCTCGCCGTAGCTCAGGTCCACCGCGGCGCTGCGGATGCCCAGCAGCGAGCGCGGCAGCGCCGGCAGCTCGCCGCCGCGGCCGGCCGAGGTGGCGTGCACGACGAGGTCGAACTCGCCCAGGTCGCGCAGGTCGGACAGGTGGCGCGGATGCACCCGCTGCGGATCGCCCAGCGCGTCGGCCAGCGCATCGGCGCGCGCGGCGGTGCGGTTGACCAGGAACAGGCTGGCGATGCCGGCGTCCAGCAGGGCCGGGGCGATGCCGCGGGCCGCGCCGCCGGCGCCGATGAGCAGGGTGCGGCGCCCGCGCAGGTCCAGCTGCTGGCGGCCGGTGAGGTCGCGTACCAGGCCGGTGCCGTCGGTGTTGTCGCCCAGCCACTGGCCGTCGAGCCGGGCCAGGGTGTTGACCGCGCCCGCGCGGCGCGCGCGCTGGGTGGTCGTCGCGCTCAGCGCGAAGGCCGATTCCTTCAGCGGCAGGGTGACGTTGGCGCCCTTGCCGCCGGCGGCGGCGAAGGTCTCCAGCGTTTCGAAGAAGGTCTCGGCGGTGGCGTCGATCGCCTCGTACTGCAGGGCGATGCCGCGCTGGCGGCCGAAGGCGGCATGGATCCGCGGCGACAGCGAGTGGGAGACCGGGTGTCCGAACACGGCGAACTTGCTCATGCAGCCTCCTCGGGAGCGCCCGCCCGGACGGGCGGGCCGGGGCGTGGCGCGGCCCGCGTGCAGCATAGAACGCCGGGCGTCGCGATTGCACGGTGCGCGCGATCGCGCCCGCCGGGCGGGGTTCAGCCCTCGCGCAGCCAGCGCGCGGCGTCGAGCGCGTAGTAGGTCAGCACGCCGTCGGCGCCCGCGCGCCGGATCGCCACCAGCGACTCGAGCGCACAGGCGCGCTCGTCCAGCCAGCCATTGGCCGCCGCCGCCTTGAGCATCGCGTACTCGCCGCTGACCTGGTAGGCGAAGGTCGGTGCGCCGAAGGCGTCCTTCACCCGACGCACGATGTCCAGGTAGGGCAGGCCCGGCTTGACCATCACCATGTCCGCGCCCTCGTCCAGGTCGAGCGCGACCTCGCGCAGCGCCTCGTCGCTGTTGGCCGGATCCATCTGGTAGGTGGTCTTGTCGGCCTTGCCCAGCGCCGAGGCCGAGCCCACCGCGTCGCGGAACGGGCCGTAGAAGGCCGAGGCGTACTTGGCCGCGTAGGCCATGATCCGGGTGTGGACGAAGCCGGCGTCCTCCAGCGCGACCCGGATCGCGCCGATGCGGCCGTCCATCATGTCGCTGGGGGCGACCACGTCGGCACCGGCGCGGGCGTGCGAAAGGGCCTGCTGCACCAGCGCATCGACCGTGGCGTCGTTCATCACATAGCCGCTGTCGTCCAGCAGGCCGTCCTGGCCGTGCGCGGTGTACGGGTCCAGGGCCACATCGGTGATCACGCCCAGGTCCGGGAACCGGGCCTTGAGCGCGCGCACCGCGCGCTGGCACAGGCCGTCGTCGCGCCAGGCGGCCGCCGCGTCGAGCGACTTGGCCTCCGGCGCGGTCACCGGGAACAGCGCGAGCGCGGGGATGCGCAGTTCGCTCGCGGTTTCGGCCACGCGCAGCAGCTCGTTGATCGACAGGCGCTCCACGCCGGGCATCGAGGGCACCGGCGCGCGACCGTCGGGTTCGTGCACGAACACCGGGTAGATCAGGTCGTTGGCGGTGAGCACGGTCTCGCGCATCAGCCGGCGCGAGAAGTCGTCGCGGCGCATGCGCCGCATGCGGGAATCTGGGTAGGCCATGGGCGCGATTCTACGCCCCGCCGCGTGCGCCGCGGCGGGGCCGAATGTCCCAGCGGGCCCCTCAGAACAGGCCGCCGCCCAGCCCCAGGCGCCAGATCGCGACGATGATGACCACCACGTTGATGATCAGCCCGGCCTTGGCGCGGCCGCGCAGGCCGGCGCGGGTGAACAGCAGGCCGATGGCGGCGATGATCGCGCCGATCGTGGCGAAGGGGATCAGCAGCCAGTTGGTGATGCCGACCAGCGGTATCAGCGCCAGGACCATCCAGATCATCGCCACGATGCCCCAGAGCAGGCTGATCAGTCCCATGGTGCGTCTCCAGTAGAAGTTGTCCGCATGGTGGGACGGCGCCCGTGGCGCCTTTGTGACCGGCGCCCACTCCGCGGCCGCGCGGCACCTGCGAAGCCCTGCCGGGGAGGCGTCGCAACGGCGCCGGCGTCAACTGCCTGGGCGCGCCGGGCCTTCCCGGCGTGCCGCCGGCGCGGCCAGCGGCCCAGCGCTCAGTCGGCCTCGTGCACGCCGTCGATCTCGACGGCCAGCTCGCGCCGGCAGATCGCCGCGTGCAGCACGATGCGCGGCACCCGGTCGCCGAAGCGCTCGTGCAGGGCGCGTTCGACCACCGGCAGGTTCTCGCTGTCGCGCACGTAGACCTTGAGCCGGGTGCCGGCGCCGAAGCGCGCCGGCAGGTCGGGCCGGCGCTCGCGGGCCACGCCGAGCAGGGCGTCGAAGTTGGTGAACGTCTCCTCCAGCTGCCCCAGCAGTTCGTCGGCGGCGTGCAGCGAGGCATGGCCGACCACCGCCGCGGTGCCCGACAGCAGCAGCGGCATGCTGCCGCCCTGCGGCGGCAGCATCGCCCGCGCGAAGCTCGGCGGCTGCGGCCCGTACTGGCGCGGATAGCGGTAGGCGCTGACCTGGCGCGGGTTCTCCAGCGGCGTGCCCGGCTCGCGCGCGGCCAGCCAGTAGACCTGCACGGTGCGGGCGTCGTCGCAGCGGCCGATGGCGCTGGCGGCCGGCAGCATGCCCGTGTCGAAGTCGCCCAGGCCGCGCGCGCGGCCCACGCAGAACTGGCGGTAGCGCTCGGCGTCGCCCTCGCCCTGGGTGATGGCGTCGAGGTGGTTCCACACGCGCAGCAGCTGCGGATAGCCGCTGTCGGCGACGAAGCGGGTGAGCTGGCGGTAGGCGTGCTCGGCCGCGAGCAGGATGCCGCTGTTGTCGCCCGCGCCGGTATGGCCGGCCGGCTCGTCGACCTCGATCGCGCCGAACAGCAGCTGGCCGTCGCAGCACCAGGCGATCTCGCCGTCGCGGCCGCTGCGCACCGGGGCCAGCGCATGCCAGACCTCCAGCGGCGCCGGACCGTGCGGCTCCAGCGGCACGCGCAGGTAGCGCGGATCGGCCGCGTGCGGCGCGCCGGCGCCGAAGCCCAGGACCGCGAGCACGTCTTCGCGCGCGAGCAGCTCCTCCGGCCGGGCGCCGTGGACGTACTCCACGCGCAGGTGCGGGGGCCGCTGCTGCGGCAGCGGTGCGGGTCGACTCATGGATTGCCCTCTTGCTGGGGATCGGCGCCGCGGATCGCGCCGGCCGCGGCGCGCCGGCGCCCGGGGCACGGCACGCGGAGCGCGGCCGCGCAGGGAGCGGCGGCGGGGGTGAGGCAGGCGCCGCTCACGTGGACGTCGTGGTCAGCGCGTGCGCGCGGCTGGCGGTCGGTCGGAAGCTGGCCATTTTCGGGGATGCAGGCGGACGCGTTCGCGGGGCGGACACGCATGATAGCGGACCGCCCCCGGCCTTCCTGAAGGCCGCTCCACGCGCCGCCAAGCTTGCGCGGCGGCGTCCGATGCCCGATTGTTGCGGGCCTGTCCGAGAGCCCGCATGCCATGCCCGTGCAAACCGACGCCGAACGCGAACTGGCCCAACTCCTGGTCGAAAGCCTGAACCTGGACGGCGTTGCCGCGGCCGACATCGACCCCGAAGCGCCGCTGTTCAACGCCGGACTGGGCCTGGATTCGATCGACGCACTGGAACTGGCGCTGGCCATCAGCAAGCGCTACGGCTTCCAGCTGCGCTCGGATGCCGACGAGAACCGCCGGATCTTCGCTTCGCTGCGCGCCCTGTCCGAACACGTCCAGCAACACCGAACGACTTGATCCTCGCCCTGCAGATCGCCCTGGCGGTGGCTTACGCGCTGCTGGCGCATGTCGCCAGCGCCGGCGGCGACGCGCGCCTGGCGCTTGCCGCGCTGCTGGTGCTGGTGGCCCTGATGATGGCCGCGCCGCTGCTGCGCGCCCGCGCCTGGGCGGTGCCGGCCACGCTCGCCCTGGTGGCGGGCTGCTGGTGGCTGTACCGCATCGACCTGGCCACGGTGCCGCTGCTGGTGGCCCCGGTGGCGTTCGTGGCGCTGGTGGTCTGGGTGTTCGCGCGCAGCCTTCTGCCCGACCGGATCCCGCTGATCACGCGCATCGTCTCGGGCGTGGACGGGGTGCCGCCCGAGCGCCTGCCCGCCGACGTGGCGGCCTATGCGCGCGGCCTGACCGCGGCCTGGACGGTGGTGCTGTCCCTGCTGGGACTGGCCAACCTGGTGCTGGCGCTGCTGGCCGAGCCGGGCGGCCTGCTGGCCCAGGTGGGGCTGGCCTCGCCCTGGCCGATCACCCACGAGCAGTGGTCGTGGTTCGCCAACCTGCTCAACTACGGCCTGCTGGGCGGGTTCTTCTTCCTGGAATTCCAGTGGCGCCGGCGCCGCTTCCCCGACCGCGAACAGCACTTCCTGGGCTTCCTGCGCAGCCTGCGCGGGCTGGGCCCGGCGTTCTGGCGCGACTTCCTGCGCTGACATGGACGGATCGACCGGCACCGGGGTGCGGGGCGGGCGGCGCGAGGCCGCCGCCGTCGCCATGCGGGCCGTGGCGGGCTCCGGTGCGCCTGCGGCCCGGGCGTTCTGGCACCTGGCCAACCTGGTGCAGTTCGCCTTCACCCTGGCCTGGACCGCCGGCTGGATCAGCCTGGCGCTGCTGCTGCGGCCGCTGTCGGGGACGGATGCGCGGCTGCCGCTGCGGATGGCCGCGCGCTGCTGGGCGCCAGGGCTGCTGTGGGGCGCCGGCGCGAAGCTGGTGGTCGAGGGCCGCGAGCGGGTGGATTTCTCGCGCCCCTGCCTGTACGTGGCCAACCACCAGTCGGTGATCGACATCTGCGCGCTGTTCCATGCGATCCCGGTCCCGCTGCGGTTCCTGCTCAAGCAGGAGATGCGGCGCGTGCCGTTCGTGGGCTGGTATGCCCGCGCGACGGGCATGCTTTTCCTGGCCCGCGACAGCGCCCGCGCCGGCGCGCGGTTCCGGCGCGATGCCGCCGTGCTGCTGGCCGGCGGGCGCAGCCTGTGCCTGTTCCCCGAAGGCACGCGCAGCCGCAGCGGCGTCATGGCGCCGTTCAAGGCCGGCTCGCTGCAGGCCGCGATCGACGCCGGCGTGGACGTGGTGCCGGTCGCCCTGCACGGGGCCGGCGCGGTGCTGCCGGCCGATGGCTTCTTCCGGGTGCGGCCGGGCACGATCCGGCTGGCCTTCGGCGCGCCCCTGCCCACCTGCGTGGACGGACGCCCGGTGTCGCGCCAGGCGCTGGCCGAGGCGGCGCAGGCGCAGGTCCAGTCGCTGCTGGACGGACGCGGGTGATGGACGGGTTCGTGATCGACGCCGGACATCCCAGCCTGCCCGGCCATTTTCCCGGGCGGCCGGTGGTGCCGGGCGTGGTGGTGCTGGACCGGGTGGTGGCGGCGCTCGAGGCGCGCCAGGGCCCGCTGCCGGCGTTGCGCCTGGCACGGGTGAAGTTCCTGCGGCCGCTGCTGCCGGGCGAGGCGGCGCGGATCGAACTGGAGCCGCCGGCGACGGACACGGCGCGCTGGCGGTTCCGGGTGCTGCGCGCAGAGGCGACAATCGCCAGCGGAGAGATCGACGCCGGGGAGGCGGGGCCAGCGTGAGCGTGGACTGGAAGCAGCGGCCCGAGGGCGGTGGCCGGGTGGCGGTCTGGATCATGCAGGCCGTGGCCCGCCACGGCGGCCGCGCGCTGGCGCGCCTGCTGGTGCCGCCGGTGAGCCTGTACTTCCTGCTCCGGCGCGGGCCCGAGCGGCGCGCCTCGATCGATTTCCTCAGCCGGGCGCTGGGGCGCCGGGCCGGCTGGCGCGACAGCGCCCGCCACGTCCGCACCTTCGGCGCGGCCACGCTCGACCGGCTGTTCCTGCTCGACGGGCGCCAGGACAGCTTCCGGATCGATGTCCACGGGCTCGATGCGCTGGCCGCCAAGGTCGACGAGGGGCGCGGCGTGCTGCTGTTCGGCTCGCACCTGGGCAGCTTCGAGGCCATGCGCGCGCTGTCGCGCACGCGCCCGGGACTGAAGCTGCGCGTGGTGCTGGACAAGTCGCACAGCCGCGCGATCACCCAGATGCTGGATGCGCTGGCGCCGGAGATCGCCGCGGGCGTGATCGACGCCGGGCAGGACGGGCCGGCGCTGATGCTGCAGATCCAGCAGGCCGCCAGCGAAGGCGCGATGGTCGCGCTGCTGGTGGACCGCACCCTGCCCGGGCAGCGCGCGCTGGCGGTGCCGTTCTTCGGCGAGCCGGCCCCGTTCCCGATGGCGCCCTGGCAGATGGCGGCGGTACTGCGCCTGCCGGTGGTGCTGGGCTTCGGCCTGTACCGAGGCGGCAACCACTACGAGCTGGTGTTCGAATCCTTCAGCGACGGCATCGACCTGGCGCGTGGCCGCCGCGACGCCGCGCTGGCCACGCTCATCCGGGGTTATGCGGCCAGGCTGGAACATCACGCCCGGCGCGCGCCCTACAACTGGTTCAATTTCTACGATTTCTGGCATGTCGATGACCAAGACCCGCAGCCGCAGATCCCCGCAGCCGAAGGCCCCGCGCCGGCGGCGCAGCCTGGCGGCATGCCTGTGCCTGCTGGCGAGCGCGCCCTGCGCGTGGGCGCAGGCCAGCCTCGATAGCGCGGCGATCCTGCGCGCGCTGGCGCGGCCGGTGCCGGCCGCGACGCCGTTCGTGGAAGTGCGCGAGTCGCCCATGCTCAAGGCACCGCTGCGGGTGTCGGGCGAGTACCGCCGGCCCGACGCCGCCACCCTGGTGCGCGAGGTGCGCGCGCCCTACCTCGAGACCACCACGATCCGCGACGGCGAGGCCGTGCTGGCCCGCGACGGCAAGCCCGAGCGGCGCTTCGCGCTGTCGCGCGCGCCGGAGCTGGCGGCGCTGCAGACCAGCTTCGGCGCGCTGCTGGCCGGCGACATCGAGGCGCTGCGCAGCCACTACACGGTCGATGCCCAGGGCAGCGCCGCGGACTGGTCGCTGCGCCTGCTGCCGCGCGATCCGCGCCTGGCCTCGCGGCTGCAGGACATCGTCCTGCACGGCACCGGCGACGAACTGCGCTGCATCGAGACGCGGCCGGCCAAGGGCCAGGTGCAGCGCACGCTGATGGCCGGCGCCGCGCAGGCGGCGCTGCGCGCGGGCGAACGCGCCGACATCGCGGCCCTGTGCCGCGGCGACGACCGCGCCGGATGAGCGCCCGCGCACGGCTGGCCGGGGCCCTGGCCTGGCTGGCGCTGCTGCTGCTGCTGGGCGCGTGGCTGTCGCAGTCGCTGTCGTTCAGTGGCGACCTGCGCCGCTTCCTGCCCGATCCACGCACGCCCGAGCAGCGCCTGCTGATCGAGGAGCTCGGCGAGGGGCCGGGCTCGCGCCTGCTGCTGCTGGCGCTGGGCGGTGCCGATCCGCAGGTCCTGGCCGCGCAGTCGCAGATGCTGGCCGACGCGCTGGCCGGGGACCCGCGCTTCGGCCTGGTCACCAACGGCGCCGGCGGCGGGCTGGACGCGATCCCCGAGCGCCTGCGGCCCTACCGCTACCTGCTCTCGCCGGGGCTGGACGCGCGGCCGCTCGATGCGGACCTGCTGCGCGAGCAGATCGCGCTGCGCCTGCAGGACCTGGCCTCGCCCGCCGGCGAGCTGCTCGAACCGCTGCTGCCGTCCGATCCCACGCTGGAAACCCTGCGCCTGGCCGAGGCCTGGCTGCCGGCGCGCGCGCCGCAGACCCTGCACGAGGTCTGGTTCGACCGTGCCGGCGCGCAGGCGCTGGCGCTGGTGGAAACGCGCGCGCCCGGGTTCGATCCCGATGGCCAGCGCGATGCGGTGCAGGCGATCCGCGCCGCCTACGACGCCGCACGCGGCGACGGCCCGGGCACGCTGGAGATCAGCGGGCCGGGCGCCTTCGCCGACGAGATCGGCGCGCGCACCGCGCGCGAGGCCGGCTGGATCGGCACCATCGACAGCATCGGCCTGCTGCTGTTGCTGCTGGTGGCCTACCGCAGCTGGACGATTCCGCTGCTCGGCGCGCTGCCGCTGGCCACCGCCGGCATGGCCGGACTGGTCGCGCTGGTGCTGCTGTTCGGCGACGGGGTGCACGGCATCACCATCGCCTTCGGCTTCACCCTGATCGGGGTGGTGCAGGACTACCCGATCCATTTCTTCAGCCAGCAGCGCGCCGGGATCTCGCCCTGGCGCAGCGTGCGCGCGCTGTGGCCGACCCTGGCCACCGGCGTGGCGGCGACCTGCATCGCCTACCTGACCTTCCTGTTCTCAGGCGTGGACGGCCTGCGCCAGCTGGCGGTGTTCACCATCGTGGCGATGGCCACCGCCGCGCTGTGCACGCGTTTGCTGCTGCCGGGCCTGATCGATCCGGCGCCACGCGATGTCGCGCGCTCGCCGCGGCTGCTGGCGCTGTGGCGCTGGATCGAGCGGCTGCCGCGCCCGCGCTGGTCGCTGCTGGCCCTGGCCCTGGTGGCGCTGGCGGTGATCGCGTGGCGGCCGGGACCGTTCTGGCAGAACGACCTGTCGCGCCTGACTCCCGTGCCCGCTCCGCTGCTCGAACGCGACGCGCAGCTGCGCGACGAGCTCGGCGCCCCGGACGTGCGCTACGTGCTGACCGTGCAGGCGGCCGATACCCAGGCGGCGCTGCGGGCCAGCGAGCGGTTGCGCCCGGCGCTCGACGCGCTGGTCGCGCGCGGCGCGCTGGACAGCTACGACATGGCCGCGCGCTACCTGCCCAGCGACGCGGTGCAGCGCGCGCGCCGGCAGGCGCTGCCCGGCGCGCCGGCGCTGCGCCAGGCGCTCGATGCGGCGCTGGCCGGCTCGCCGTTCCGCGCCGACGCCTTCGAACCCTTCCTCGAGGACGTGGCGGCCGCGCGCGCCGCGTCGCCGCTGCGGCCGCAGGACCTGGCCGGCACGCCGCTGGCGGCCAGCGTCGAAGGCCTGCTGCTCGAGGGCGACGGGCACGCCACCGCGCTGGTGTCGCTCGGCGGCCTGCGCGACGTGGCGGCGGTGGAACGCGCCGCGGCCGCGGGCGGTGCGCGCCTGCTGGACATGAAGCAGGCCTCCGAGTCGCTGGTGGCCGAGTACCGCAGCCGCATCCTCGGCGCGCTGGCCGCAGCCGCGCTGCTGCTGGTGGCGACGGTCTGGATCGCGCTGCGCAGCGCGCGGCGCGCCTGGCGCGTGCTGCTGCCGATGGCGCTGACGACCGTGCTGGTGCTGGCGGTGCTGCGCGCCTTCGGCGTGGAACTGACCCTGTTCCACCTGGTCTCGCTGATCCTCGCCGCCGGCCTGGGCCTGGACTACGCGCTGTTCTTCGAGCACGCGGGCGACTCGCGCGACGACCAGCTGCGGACCCTGCACGCGGTGATCGTGTGCAGCCTGATGACCCTGCTGGTATTCAGCCTGCTGGCGCTGTCGAGCATCCCGGTGCTGCGCGCGATCGGCAGTACCGTCGCGCTGGGCGTGCTGTGCAACTTCGTGCTGTCGCTGCTGGTCGCGCGCGCGCCCGGTGGCGATGCGGCGGATCCGGTCGCGCCGGCGCCCGATGCCGCGACGCCGGAGCGGCCGGCATGATCCTGTCGCGCGAGCAGATCGAGGCGCTGATCCCGCACAAGCACGCGATGTGCCTGTGGGACGAGGTCCTGGCCTGGGACGCGCAGCGCATCCGGCTGCGCACCGTCGGCCATCGCGCTGCCGACCATCCGCTGCGCAGCGACGGCCAGCTGCGCGCGCTGCACCTGTGCGAGTACGGCGCGCAGGCGATGGCCGTGCATGGCGGCCTGCTGGCGGCCGCGCCCGGCGTGCCCGTGCGACCGGGCATGCTGGTGGCGCTGCGCGAGGTGGTGCTGTGGGCGACACGCATCGACCTGCTGCCCGGCCCGCTGGAGTGCGAGGCCGAGCAGCTGGCCGCCGGCGAGGACAGCCAGCTCTACGCGTTCCGCATCTTCCACGCCGGCGAAGCGCTCGCCGAGGGCAAGGCCACGGTGATGCTGGGCCCGGCCGGGTCCTCGCCGCAGCCACCGGCCTGAAGCGCGCGTTGCCACGCGACGCGTCGCCGCGTGGGCGACGGCGGCGGCGCCGCCCCGCATAATCGGCGGCCCACCTCGACAGGACGGCATGCATGAAGCGGGCACTCGTCACCGGCGGCAGCGGCGATCTGGGCAGTGCGATCTGCGAGCGGCTGGCAGCGTCCGGCCTGCACGTGGTGGTGCATGCCAATGCCAACCTCGCGCGCGCGCAGGAGGTGGTCGATGCGATCGCCGCAGGCGGCGGCAGCGCCCAGGCCGTGGCCTTCGACGTGGCCGATGGCGAGGCCACGCGGCGGGTGGTGGAGGCGCTGCTGGAGGATGGCCCCGTCCAGGTGGTGGTCAACAACGCGGGCATCCACGACGACGCGCCCATGGCCGGGATGTCGGCGGCGCAGTGGACGCGCGTGATCGACGTGTCGCTGCACGGCTTCTTCCATGTCACCCAGCCGCTGCTGCTGCCGATGGCGCGCACGCGCTGGGGCCGGATCGTGAGCGTGTCGAGCGTGGCCGCGGTGCTGGGCAATCGCGGCCAGACCAACTACGCCGCGGCCAAGGCCGCGCTGCACGGCGCCAGCAAGTCGCTGGCGCGGGAAATGGGCTCGCGTGGCATCACCGCCAACGTGGTCGCGCCCGGGGTGATCGCCGGGCGCATGAGCGAGGCCGCGTTCGATCCGGTGGCGATCCGGCAGATGGTGCCGGCCGCGCGCGCGGGCACGCCTACGGAAGTCGCCTCGCTGGTGGACTTCCTGTGCTCGGAGCAGGCCGGCTACATCAACGGCCAGGTGATCGGAATCGACGGCGGCATGAGCTGAGCGTGCGCCGCCACCGGCGCCCCGGGTCGCGTGGCGTTCACGCGCCGGCGTGGAGACTGCACCGATCCAACCGGAACCGCCGCCATGCTCCGTCCCGCCCGCCTCGCGCTGCTCTGCGTCGTCGCCGCGTTGCTGGCCGCCTGCGCCAGCTCCTACGTGCTGACCGGCAATCCGCGCCCGCCCATCGACCCCTCCCAGGTCCGCATCTATTACGGCCCGCCGCCCGGCGGCTACGAGGAGATCGCGCGCCTGGACGTGGGCAGCGGCCCGTTCACCTATGGGGCGCAGAACAAGTCCAATTCGGTGATCCGCAAGCTCCGCACCGAGGCCGCGCGCCTGGGCGCCAACGGCGTGCTGCTGCAGGGCACCGGCCAGGGGCCCGACAACAGCGCGGTCAGCGTCGGCGGCGGGCTGGGCCGCTTCGGCGGCCGCACCGCCACCAGCGTCGGCGTGGGCGTGGATATCTCGCCCACCCAGACCTACGCCAGCGGCATCGCGGTATGGGTGCCGAATCCCCCGCCCGAGACGGCGGCTCCGGCGACACCCACGCCCACGCCCTGACGGGATCGGGCGCAGGCACTGGCCCGGGTCAGGCCTCGACCGCCTCGGCCCGCGCCACTGTCGAGGGCGCGAACCACGAGGCCGGCAGCATCGGCTCGTGCGCAGCGGCATCGTGGCCGGCGAGCAGGGCGTCCAGGCCGTGGTCGTCGATGTCCGGGAACGTGGCGCGCGCCAGTGCCAACACTTCGCCCGCCAGCTGCCGCATCGCCGCCACGTCGCCGCGGGTGCGTTGCAGGTAGGTGTCGTCGTCCACCACGTCGGTCAGCGCCGCGTTCATGCGCCGGCACCACGGCAGCGCGTACTGGTCGTAGGCATGGGCCCCGTCGAGCGCGGGCGCGTGGTCGCGCAGGCCCCAGTCGCGCAGCAGCGCCTGCATCGCGATGTTGAGCTGGCGGCCGGCATCGAACAGCGGTCGCAGCCGGGCCAGGATCGGCAGCCGGGTCTGGCGGCCGCTGAAGAACAGCGGGGCCAGCAGCGCCCAGTAGTAGGCGTAGTCCCACAGCACCTTGATCGGCATCACCACCGGGTGGCCGAAGATCGGGTACTGGTCCTGGTAGAGGGTGAGCGTGTTTTCGTAGAACGAGAAATACAGCTGCTGGAACAGGTCGGCGTAGGGCCCCGTCGGCTGTCCGTCGAAGTCCAGCCGGACCAGCTCGGCGATGTAGGTGTTGCTCAGCGCGATGAAGTCGCTGCCGGGGGAATAGAACGGATCCAGGAACACCCCGGCCTCGCCGGTCAGCGCCCAGCGCTGGCCCGAGTAGACCTGCTTGCAGCCATGCGAGAAGTGGCGCAGGAACAGGAAGTCCTGCAGCTGGTGTTGCGGCTGCTCCAGCGCGCGCGCCGCGCGCGGCTGGTGGCGGCGCAGCCAGTCCATCGCCTTCTCGTGCGTGTTCATGGTCTCCAGCGGGTGCATCTTCGCGTCGCAGACGATGCCCAGCGAATGCGAGTCCGAGGCCAGCGGGATCAGCCAGAACCAGTAGCCGGGCCCGCACATGTGGTTGGTCGACTTCCAGCGCTCGGCCGGCAGGAAGCGCGTGGGCCAGTTGCCCTCGTCGCTCCAGGCGTCCAGGTCGATATGGCCGTCCACCCGCCACCAGGCCGCGTTTGCGTCGTGCGCATTGGCCTCGGCCAGGCCCAGCTTGCGCTTGAGCAGGCCGGCGCGGCCGGCCGCATCCACCACCCAGCGCGCATGCAGCGTGTGGCTGGCGCCATCGTGTTCGAAGCTCACCGCGTGCGCGCCGCCGTCCCCGGACAGCTCGATCCCGCGCACCACCGCGCCGTCGCGGAAGTCCGCGCCCAGTTCGCGCGCACGCTCGCCCAGGTGGTTCTCGAAGCGGCCGCGGTCGAGCTGCCACGACGGGGTGGGCAGCAGCTGGCTGACCCCCATCTCCGAGCAGAGCTGCACCTCGTCCATGCCTTCGCTGAAGAAGTAGCGCAGCCCGTACTTGCGCACCTGCTGGGTTTCCATGTGCTCGCGCAGGCCCAGGACTTCGGCGAAGTAATGCGCGCCGATCTCCACGGTCGACTCGCCGACCTTGTGCGCGGCCTCGCGGACCGGATGCGCGCGCCGTTCCAGCACCACCACCGAGCGTTCCGGCTGCTGCAGGCGCAGCTGCATCGCCAGGGTCAGGCCGGCCAGGCCTCCCCCCAGGATGAGCACATCGACGTCGGTGCCGCGGACAGGGTCTTGCTCGGGCTGGTGCATCGTGGCCGTTCCGTTTGGAGGAGGGGATGACGCCGGATGCCGCAGCCTACCGCAGGTCCGGTCAAGCGCCGGGAGGGTGGGCGCCGCCGGGTGCGTCGGGGTCGTAGACCTGGGGCGCGCGGCTGCGGGTGCGCCGGTAGGCGTCCAGCAGCCGGCCCTGGGCCAGCACCTGCCCGACGACGTGGCTGGTGATGCGCGCCAGGTCGCGGAACAGGCGGAAATGGCTCTTGCGGAACAGCTCGCCGCTGCCCGGCGCGGCGTAGCGCGTCTCCACCGGCACCGAGACGACGCCGAAGCCCAGTTCGCGTGCGGCCGAGATCAGGATCTGCGCCTCGAACACGAAGCCTTCCCCGGGCACGTCGCGCAGCGCCAGCACCTGGGCCGGGTACAGGCGCTGTCCGCTCTGGCTGTCGACCAGCTGGAAGCCGCAGCCCCAGGCGATGCCCCAGTCGCCGAAATCGTTGCCCAGGCGCCGGTACCAGGGCTGGGTGCTGCGCTTGCGCAGGCGCGCGCCGTTGACGATGTTGCCCGGATGGGCATTGGCCGCGGCGATCAGGCGCGGGATGTCGCGCGCATCGTGCTGGCCGTCGCCGTCCATGGTCACCACCGCGTCCATGCCTCGGCGCAGCGCCTGGGCAAAGCCGCTGCGCAACGCGGCGCCCTTGCCCAGGCGCTGCGGATGGCGCAGCAGCAACGCCGGGGTCGCGGCGACGATCGCGGCGGTGTCGTCGTCCGAGCCGTCGTCGACCACGATCACCAGGTCGCAGTGCTGCAGCGCGGCGGTCACGACCTCGGCGATGCGCAGCGCCTCGTTGAGGGCCGGGATCACCACCGCGACGTTGCCCCGGTGCAGCAGCGTCGCCTCAGCCATGGCCCAGGTCCACGCACAGGCGGCGCCCGGGCCCGGCATGCAGGGCGACCGCCGGCGCGCCGGTGGCCAGCGCGTCGAACAGCGGCAGCATCGGCGCCATGGCGTTGCCGCCGGCATGCAGCGCCAGCGGCCCGGTGCCGGGCAGCGCCTCGCCGTCCTCCAGCCGCGCCGCCAGGCGCGGGCCGTGGCCGGCGCGCGTCAGCACCAGCGCCCCGCCCAGCAGCCCGCGGCTGTGCGTGACCGTGCCGAGCAGGCCGGTCGATGCGGTGTCGTAGCCCACCAGCAGCACCGCCTCGGCGTCGCAGGCCAGCTGCGCCAGCGCCTCGACCAGGCCTTGGGCGAAGCTGCCGCGATGCGCGCTGATGGCGGTGGCGGTGCGCGTGCAGCCGGCGCCGATGGTCCAGTAGCCGGCGGCGGCGTTGTGCACCGAGTTGTGGAACCTGGTGGGAGACAGTTCGCGCGGCGCCTGCGCCAGGGTGGTGCACATGTAGTCGGTGATGCCGATGTCGCCATGGGTCGAGGCGAACACCGATGGCAGCTGCGCGGGTTCGATGCCGGCCTCGCGGCAGGCCGCCAGCGCGACTTCGAGGGCGACCAGCACCGACGGCGGCGCGCGGCGCCGCTCGTTGGGGGCCAGCAGCTGCGGTGCCGGGCGCGCCGCCGCAGCCTCGGGCAGCGCGCCGGTGGTGGCGTAGACGGTGGCGCCGGTCCAGTCGGGCAGGCCATCGCTCCAGAAGCCGATGCCGGCGATGTGCGCGTGCAGGGGGCTCATGCGCCGGCGCGACCGAACACCAGCGAGCAGTTGTTGCCGCCGAAGCCGAAGGAATTGTTCATGGCCAGGCCGATGTCGCGTCGCGCGTTGTCGAAGCGGATCTGGGGGCCGCAGTCCGGGTCGGGCGAACTGCTGTTGAGGATGCCGGGCAGCAGCCCGTCGCGCAGCGCCAGCAGGGCGAACACCGACTCCACGATGCCGGCCGCACCCAGCGTGTGCCCCGTCCAGCCCTTGGTGGAGCTGGCGTGGAGGCTGGCCGGGAACAGCGCGGACACCGCGCGCGCCTCGATGGCATCGTTGGCCGGGGTCGAGGTGCCATGCAGGTTGAGATAGCCGACCTCGTCGGGTTGCGCGCCGGCGCGCGCCAGCGCGTCGCGCATCGCCAGCGAGGCGCCCAGCCCCTCCGGATGCGGCGCCGACATGTGGTGGGCATCGCTGGACTCGCCATAGCCGCGCAACTGCAGGCCGGCATCGCCCGCGTCGTCGGCCTCGTCGCGCTCGAGCACGGCGAAGCCACCGGCCTCGCCGAGCGAAAGTCCATCGCGGTCCGCGTCGAAGGGGCGGCAGGGTTCGGACGAAACCAGGCCGAGTGCGTTGAATCCGAACAGCACGCTGCCGCAGAGCGTGTCCACGCCGCCGACCAGGGCCGCATCGACGACGCCGGCATGGATCAGCCGCGCCGCCTGCGCGAACACCTTGGCGCTGGACGAGCAGGCGGTGGCGACGGTGATGCAGGGGCCGCGCAGGCCCGTGGCGTTGTGCAGGAAATCGCCCAGCGAATGCGGGGTATGCACGATCGGCCGGCGCAGGTCCTCGGGGAAGGCCATCGTGCCGTCTGCCGCCGGCTCGGCGCGCGCATAGCCTTCCTCGCTGGCGCCGATGCTCGAGGTCGAGGTGCCGATCACCAGGGCGATGCGGTCGGCGCCGTGGCGCGCGATCTGCACTGCGAGCGCATCGGCCAGGCCGTCCTGCTGCAGCGCCAGCCAGGCCAGGCGGTTGTTGCGGCATTCCCACTGCCCCAGCGACGGGGGCAGCGCCGCATCCTCCAGGCCGTCGACCCGGCCGATCCAGGTCGGCAGCGGGTCGGCTCCGAAATCGTTGCGGCGCAGTCCGCCGCGGCGGTGGGCCAGGGCCTCGGCCTGCGCCGCCAGTCCGCGCCCGAGCGCGGTGGTGGCGCTGAAGGCGCGGATGGCGATGGCCGGCATGGGCGAGGGCGTGAACGTTCCGGGCACGGCAGGCAGCAGGCGGAAGGCGGAAGGCGCCCGAGTATAGCGAGCGCCCGGTGACGGTCGATGCGCGGTCGGCGGTGCCCCGATCAGGGCCGCAGGCAGCGCCCGAGGAAGGCTTCGGCCTGCCGGTAGCGGTGCAGCGCGTCCTTGCCGCGCAGGCCGTGCTTGGCGCCCGGATAGGTCATCAGTTCGAAGGCGGTGCCGCGCGCCTGCAGGTCGCTCATCAGGGCGGTGGAGTTGCTGAACAGCACGTTGTCGTCGGCCATGCCGTGCACCAGCAGCAGCGCGCCGGGGCGGATGTCGGCCGAATGGGCGAGTACGCGCGCCTGGGCATAGCCCTCGGGATTGGCATCGGGCAGGCCCATGTAGCGCTCGGTGTAGTGGGTGTCGTACAGCGCCCAGTCGGTGACCGGCGCGCCGGCCAGGCCACAGGCGTAGTCCGCGGGCGCGCGGCCGAGCAGCATCAGGGTCATGTAGCCGCCGTTGGACCAGCCGTGCACGCCGATGCGCTCGCCGTCCACCCAAGGCTGCGCGCGCAGCCACGCCACGCCCTTGCGCTGGTCGTCCACCTCGACCGTGCCCTGCCTGCCGTACAGGGCCCCGCCGAATTCGCGGCCGCGCCGCGGCGTGCCGCGGTTGTCCAGCGAGAACACCACGTAGCCCTGCTGCGCCAGGTACTGGTTGAAGAAAGCGTCCGCGCGCCCCGGCCAGGCGTCGAGCACGGTCTGCGCGGCCGGGCCGCCGTAGACGTAGACCACCACCGGATAGCGGCGCGCCGGGTCGAAGTCGGGCGGCGTGATCAGGCTGTAGTGCAGTGGCGTGCGGCCGTCGGCGGCGGTGAGCGTGCCGAAGCGGGTGGGCCGGTGCGCGTCGCGATAGGGCGCGTAGGGGTGGCCGGGGTCGGACAGCGCATTGGGCAGCAGGTTCGCGATGCGGCTGCCGTCGGCGGCGTACAGTTCGATCTGCGGCGGCGTGGTGGTGTTTGACCAGCTGTCGACGTAGATGCTGGCATTGCGCGCGAAGCTGGCGTTGTGGCTGCCGTCCTCGCGCGAGAGGGTGGTGACCTCGCCGCCTTCCAGCGGCACCACGTGCACATGGCGCTGGGTCGGCGTCGCCAACTGACCGCTGCCGGCGCCGGCGCGCATGCCCGCACTGAAATAGACCAGGCCGCGCTCCTGGTCGACCGCCAGCAGCGCATCGACCGGCCACGGGCCGCGGGTCAGCTGCTGCAGGCGCGCGCCGTCCTCCGAGGCCAGGTACAGGTGCTGGTAGCCGTCGCGCTCGGACGACCAGAGGAAGCGGCCGTCGGGCAGGAAGCGCAGGCTGTCGTGCAGCGGCACCCAGGTGCTGGAGGTTTCGGTGACGAGGGTGCGCTGCGCGCCGCTGGCCAGGGTGGTCTCGACCAGGTCCAGGCGCTGCTGGTCGCGCGACTGGCGCTGGAAGGTCAGCCGCTGCGGGTCGCGCCAGTCCACGCGCGCCAGGTAGATGTCCTGCTCCGGTCCCAGGTCGATCCACTGCGGCGCGGCGCCGGCGCGCGGGGCGATGACGCCCAGCTGCACGCGCACGTTGGCCTCGCCCGCGGCCGGGTAGCGCTGTTCCACCACCTCGGTGCGGTCGGCGTACATCTCGTAGCGGCGCACCAGCGGCACCGGCGATTCGTCGATGCGCGCGAAGGCGATGGCCGAATCATCGGGCGCCCACCAGTAGCCGGTATGCCGGCCCATCTCCTCGTCGGCGACGAACTCGGCCACGCCGTTGCCGATGGTGTCGCTGCCGTCGGCGGTCAGCTGCAGCTGGCGGCCGTCGCGCAGGTCGATCACCCACAGGTTGCGGCCGCGCACGAAGCTGACGAAGCCGCCAGCGGGCGAGATGCGCGGGTCGGTGGCGAAGCCCTCGCCGCCGGTCAGCTTGCGCACCGCATCGCTGCCGCTGCGGCCCAGGTCGTACAGATACAGCTCGCCGCCGAGCGGGAACAGCAGGCGCTGCGAGTCCGGCGCCCACTGGTAGTCGACGATGCCCGACAGACCGGCGATGCGCTGGCGTTCGCGCCGCGCCTTCTCCTCGTCGCTCAGCGTCTCCTCGCCCGGCAGCACCACGCGCGAATCGACCAGCATCCGGGTCTGGCCGCTGGCCACGTCGTATTCCCACAGGTCGAGCCGGTTGCGGTCGCTGTCCTTGCCGCGCAGGAAGGTCACGCGCGAGCCGTCCGGCGCCACCTGGGGCTTCATCAGGGTCGGGCCCGACAGCGGCGCGTCGCCGGTGATGGCCTCCAGCGTCAGCCGGCGCGGCGCGGTGTCGGGTGCGGCCTGCACGGTGGTGGTGGCGGCGATCAGGGTCATGGCGAGCAGGGCGGTCAGGCGCATGGACGGCTTCCGGGGAACGAACCCCCATTGTAGGAGGCCCGCCCCGACCCGCGACCGCCGCTACCGCGGCGCGCGCCCGAACAGCACCTGCTTCTGCGCCTGGCTCATCGGCTTGCCGAGGTCGGGATTGACTTCGCGGGCCAGGGCGTAGGCGCGCGAGGTCGCCGGACGCGCGGCGATCTCGGCGTGCCAGCGCACCAGCTCCGGGTACGGCGACAGGTCGATGGGCGCCGCGTCGTAAACGTTGATCCAGGGATAGGCCGCCATGTCGGCGATGGTGTAGGCATCGCCGGCGATGAAGCGGCGCCCGGCGAGGCGGTGGTCGAGCACGCCCAGCAGGCGCTCGACCTCGCCGGCATAGCGCTTGCGAGCGTAGTCGATCGGCTCCGGGGCATACACATGGAAATGCCCGTACTGCCCGGTCATCGGCCCCAGGCCGGCCATCTGCCAGAACAGCCATTCCAGCGTGGTGGTGCGGCCGCGCAGGTCGCCCGGCAGGAAGCGGCCGGTTTTCTCGGCCAGGTACAGCAGGATCGCGCCCGACTCGAACACGCTCAGCGGCGCGCCGCCGTCGCCGGGGGCGTGATCGACGATCGCCGGCATCTTGTTGTTGGGCGAGATCTCCAGGAACTCCGCCCGGAACTGGTCGCCCTGGCCGATGTTGACCGGGCGGATCGCGTACTCCAGCCCGGCGCCGGCCTCGGCCAGCTCCTCCAGCATCAGGGTGATCTTGTGGCCGTTGGGTGTGGGCCAGTAATAGAGGTCGATCATCGCGCTCGCGCTCCGGAAAAACCGCAAGTCTAGTCCCCTGCGCGGTGCCTCAGGGTCAGGCCCGCCCGCGGGAACGGGCCAAAAATCCGGGACGGCCGGCCAGGGGCCGGCGCGTCCCGGCGGAGGAAGCTATCGGGTCGGGCAGGGCACCAGCTGGTCGAAGGTGGTGCTGAGCGAGACCTCGGCCAGCGCCAGGCGCGTACCCGGCGAGGCCTGCAGCGCGAACGGCATGCGCAGCTGGGCGGTGTCGGCGCCCGCGGTGCGCAGGCACTTGAGCGGAACCGCCAGGCGGGTCCACTCGCCCTGCGGCAGCGCGGCCAGCGCCGCGCCGATGGCCACCTCGCCGCCGCAGCCCTCGCCGCACGAGGCCGACAAGGTGACCGTGCCGCCCGCAGGAAGCGCGTCCACGCGCAGCTCCATCACCACCGGCACGTCGCCGTTGGTCTCGCGCGACAGGTCCATCGGCTGGTTGGACAGCAGCCGCACCGCGCCGGCGCCGGACCAGGCGAACAGGCGCGCGCCCTCCTGCACCTCGTGGTTGATCGCGCTCATCTCCAGCGACCCGTCGGAGGTCCTGGCCGCGGGCAGCGCCACCATCATCGGCGAGCCGTCCGCGCCGGTCAGCAACAGGTTCATGCCGGTGGCTGGCGCGCCGCGCACGAACCAGCTGTTGCTGCCCTCGGACTCCGGATCGATGCCCGGATCCTCGGGCAGCGCGGCGAGGTTGCCGTTGTCGGCATAGCTCAGGCCGTGGCCGTAGGCGAACAGCGGATCGTAGCCGGGCTGGCCGACGTTGTTGTCGTACTGGTCGGCGCGTCGCGGCCAGGAGAAGCCGAGCTTGCCCTTGAAGTCGTACTGCGGCTTGCCGTCGGCGCCCTGCAGCAGCACGTCGGCCACGCCGCCGCCCTCGGAGCCGGGCAGCCAGGCCGCGACGAAGGCGTCGGCGGCGTTGATCTCGCGGTTGAGCCACAGCGGGCGCCCGCTCAGGAACACCGCCACCACCGGGATGCCGTCGGCCTTGAGCTTCCGGATCAGTTCGAGGTCGCCGGAGCGGCCGCCCTTGAACATCAGGTTGGACAGGTCGCCCTGGAACTCGGCATAGGGTTCCTCGCCGAACACCACCACCGCCACGTCGGGCTTTTGCGTGTAGTTGCCGTCCACGGCCAGCTCGGCGCGGCCACCGGCGGCGTCGATCTGGGTCTTGAGGCCGTCCCAGATCGAATCGGCGTTGGGGAAGTCCTCGCGGCGGGTGCCGTCGCCCTGCCAGGTCAGCGTCCAGCCGCCGGCCTGCTTGGACAGGTTGTCGGCGCCATCGCCGGCCACCAGCACCGTGGCCTTGGGCGACAGCGGCAGGATGCCGTCCTGGTTCTTCAGCAGCACCAGCGACTCGCGCACGGCCTGGCGCGCGACCTTGCGGTGCTCGGGCGCGCCGAGAAGTTCGAACTTGCCGCCCAGCGCACGCTCGGAGGGCTTGGGCTTGTCGAACAGGTTGGCGCGGAACTTCACCCGCAGGATGCGGCGCACGGCATCGTCCAGACGCTCCATCGGGATGGTGCCGTCCTGCACATGGCGCAGCGTCGATTCGTACATGCCCTTCCAGCTGTCGGGCGCCATCGGCATGTCGAGGCCGGCGTTGATGCTGGGGGCGCAGTCGGTGTTGGTGCAGCCGCGCACCTGGCCGTGTCCGTTCCAGTCGCCGACGATGAAGCCGCCGAAGTCCATCCGACCCTTCAGCACGTCCGTCAGCAGCGGCTTGTGGCCGTGCAGCTTCTCGCCGTGGAAGCTGTTGAACGAGGCCATCACCGCCTGCGCGCCGGCCGCGACCGCCGGCACGTAGCCGGCTGCGTGGATGTCGCGCAGCTGCGCCTCGCTGACCACGGTATCGCCCTGGTCCTTGCCGCCGGCGGTGCCGCCATCGCCCAGGAAATGCTTGACCGAGCTCATCACGTGGTGGTCGTCGAGGAACTCGGGCGAGCCGGGCTTGCCCTGCAGGCCTTCGACGAACACGCCGGCGTAGCTCGCCACCAGCTCGGGATCTTCGGAATAGCCTTCGTAGGCCCGGCCCCAGCGGTCGTCCTGCGGCACCGCGACGGTGGGCGCGAACGTCCACTCCATGCCGGTGGTGCGCGTCTCGATCGCGGTGATGCGTGCGATCTCGCGCAGCAGCTCGGGATTGCGCATCGCGCCCAGGCCGATGTTGTGCGGGAACAGGGTGGCGCCGACCACGTTGCTCTGGCCGTGCATGGCGTCGATGCCCCAGATCACCGGGATCGGCTTGCCGCCGCCGCTGGTGTCCATCGACGCTTCCCAGAACGCATCGGCCAGCGCCAGCCATTCCTCGGGTCTGGCGTTGTACTTGCCGCCCGGGTCGGAGCCGCCACCGGCCAGGACCGAACCCAGGCGGTACTTGCGCACATCGTCCGGAGTCAGGCTGCCGATGTCGCCCTGCACGATCTGGCCGACCTTTTCCTCGACCGTCATCGTCGCCAGCAGCGCATCGATCTTCTGCTCCAGCGCCGGGTCCTCGGCGAACGGCCACTGCGGCTGCGGCCAGTTGGCCGCATCGATGCTGCCGTCGGCCTGCGCGCCCGGCTGCGTGTCGGCGGCGTGCGCCTCGCCGGCGCGCTCGGCCGAGCAGGCGCCGAGTACGAGCGCGGCGCCCAGCGCGACGCACAGGCGGGAAAGATGCAGGCGGCTGCGGGCTGTACTCATGGACGAACTTCCCCTTGGCTTGTTCGAGGACTGGCCTTGCGGCCCCCCGGTAGGCGGACCACGCTCTTGATCGCGCCTGATGCTGCGCCGCGACATGACAGCGTTGTCAGATTCCGCACCATACCCGCTCGACGCGGACGATGCTTGCTGCACAGCACAAGCCGCGATGGGGACGGGCGAGCCTGGCGCACCCCGCCAAGCGGGCGGGACGCCGCCGTCTGGCAGAATCCACGGGCTTTGCGAAGGGGGCTGGCAGGTCGATGGCGCGCGTACGGATCGAGGATGTGGCGGAAGCCGCGGGCGTGTCGATGAAGACCGTCTCGCGCGTGCTCAATGAAGAGCCCAACGTCTCCGAGGCCACGCGTGCGCGCGTGCGCGAGGTGGTCGAGCGCCTGCAGTACCGGCCGCACCCCTCGGCCCGCGTGCTGGCCGGGCGCAGGTCCTACCTGGTGGCGATGCTCTACGACAATCCGTCGGGCAACTACCTGATGGAGGTCGAACAGGGCGTCCTCGACGCCTGCCAGGCCCAGCACTACAACCTGATGCTGGCGCCGCTGGCCTACGACGCCAACGACATCGTCTCGAAGGTCGAGGCGCTGGTACTGCAGTCGGGCATCGACGGCGTGGTGCTGACGCCGCCGATCACCGACGACGCCGCACTGCTCGCGCGCCTGGACGAGCTGGACATCCCCTGGGCCAGCGTCTCGCCCGCAGAGGGCAATCGCCGCATCGGCGTGGTGATGGACGAATCCAGCGCGGTGGTGGAGATGGTCGAGCACCTGGCCTCGCTCGGGCATCGCCGCATCGCCCATATCAAGGGCCATCCCGCGCATGGCGCGAGCCGCTGGCGGCTGGCCGGCTACCGCGCCGGGCTGGCGCGCGCAGGACTCCAGGCCGATGAAGCGCTGATCGCCGATGGGGGCTTCTCCTACGACTCGGGTTTCGCCGCGGCCAACCAGCTGCTGGACCTGCCGCAGCCGCCGACCGCGATCTTCGCCGCCAACGACGACATGGCCGCCGGCGCGATCGGCGCGATCTGCGAGCGCGGGCTGTCGGTGCCGCGCGACGTGTCGGTCTGCGGTTTCGACGACACGCCGATCGCGCGCCACATCTACCCCTCGCTGACCACGGTGCGCCAGCCCACCCGCGAGATGGGCCGCCTGGCCGGCGCCGAACTGCTCAAGGCGGTCCGCGACCGCGGCCAGGGCGGGCTGGTCACCGTGCCCTACGCCCTGCAGCTGCGCCGCTCCACCGGGCCGTGTCCGGGCTGAGCGCGGCGCGCGCGCTCCGGACCGCAGGCCCTCCATGGGGCCGCCACGGCAGGCCGGGTGGGGCGCTGTCTTGCGGCAGCGCGCGTGATGCGGGTGCGACGCCGGGGCATCGCGGACCGCAGGCGGCGGATGCCGCGCTTGGCAGCCGCCGGGGGCGACGCTAACCTCCGCGCTCCTTTTTGCCTGCATTTCCCATGTCCACGACGTCCTCCTCCCCCCGCCTTCCCCCGCTCGCCTGGGTGATCTTCGGTTCCCGCTGGCTGCAGCTGCCGCTCTATCTGGGGCTGATCGTGGCGCAGGGCGTGTACGTGTTCCTGTTCCTCAAGGAACTGTGGCACCTGGTCCACGGCGCCAACGCGCTCACCGAGCAGGGCATCATGCTGCTGGTGCTTGGCCTGATCGACGTGGTCATGATCTCCAACCTGCTGGTGATGGTGATCGTCGGCGGCTACGAGACCTTCGTTTCCCGCCTCGGCCTGCAGGGCCATCCCGACCAGCCCGAATGGCTGAGCCACGTCAACGCCAGCGTGCTGAAGGTGAAGCTGGCGATGGCGATCATCGGCATCTCGTCCATCCACCTGCTGAAGACCTTCATCGCCGCGGGCGAAGTGGGCGCGGCGCTGTGCGGATCGGCCGAATACATCGCCGCCCTGGCCGCGCATGCGCAGGCGGTGGCCGACGGACTGTCGCTCGCCGCGCCGGCCTGCACCAAGGTCACCGCCGCAGGCGTGATGTGGCAGTCGATCATCCATGGCGCCTTCATCCTCTCGGCCATGGGCATCGCCTACACCGACAAGCTCATGAGCAACAGCAGCGCCAGGCGCGACCACGCCGGGGCGCATTGAGGGCGCGGTCGGCCCTGGCTGCGGGGCCGACCCCGTCAACCGGCGAGCCCGTGGGACCGACGCTTGAAGTGCGGACCTTTGGCAGGCCCGCCGGCCGTCTCGCCGATGCGGCAATATCCGGCCTGCAGGACCGGCCGTGCGGGTGCGGCACTACAAGATGGTGCCGGGATTTCCGGATGCCGATCGCGCCGCCCGGCCGGGCCAGTACTAACCGGCCATCGTTCATCTGCGCATTCACGTGGTGAATGCTGCACCGCACAACGCAGACGACTGCGCTGTCATGCGGTTCTCAGGGTCTTGCTGCACCGCAGTGTGACACCCCGCGTAACGACATGTTATCAAATTGGCGCGCAAATGTTAGCGCTAACAATAATAACAGGCGTAACTAGGCAGTCAAGCCAACCTCTGTGCGGAACGCCCGTCGATGTTGGGCGCGCAGGCAGGGAGCCGGTGGGTCGATTGAAGTGAGTTGATGCGCGAGGGCACCCGATCCCCGCGCGGCCCGGAGGAAGGGCGCAACCAGCAGCAACTACTGAAGTCATGAATCGACGGGGAGGGCAGTCGGATGAGGGTACGCACAATCCTGGAAGTTCAGCACTGGCGTGGCCGTCAGGCCGCCGTGTGCGGCGACGCGCTTTTCTTCGCTCTAAACCAGTGCTGAGGACATATCCATGAGCAACAAGAAGTTGAAGGGGCTGAGGTCGAAGGCGATGTTCACCTTCGTGGGTGGCATGCTCGTCATCAATCCCGTATTCGCGCAGGACCCCGCGGCCCAGAACCAGAACGCCCAGACCGCGGCGCAGCAGCAGATGTTGAACGACGACCCGGCGAGGACGCTCGACACGGTGGTGGTCACCGGCCTTCGCAACAGTCTCGAAGAGTCGATGAACATCAAGCGCGACACCCCCGGCATCGTCGACGCGATCAGCGCCGAGGACATCGGCAAGTTCCCGGATACCAACCTGGCCGAGTCGCTGCAGCGCATCACCGGCATCTCGATCGAGCGCCGCAACGGCGAAGGTGCGCAGATCACCGCGCGCGGCTTCGGTCCGGGCTACAACCTGGTCACGCTCAATGGTCGCCAGATTCCCGGCGCCGATGCCTATTCCAACGGCGACTCGGTGACCGGCGGCGTCGGCGCGGGTACCCGCGGCTTCAATTTCGCCCAGCTGGCCTCCGAAGCGATCAGCGGCATCGTCGTGTTCAAGACCGGGCGCGCCGACGCACCCAGTGGCGGCCTCGGCGCGACGGTCGACATCCTGACCAGCCGCCCGCTCAACCTGCCCACCGGCCTCACCCTCAACGCCGGCCTCAAGGCGATGTCGGACGAGTCGCAGGTGATCGGCAACAGCATCACCCCTGAGATCTCGTCGATCATCAGCTACGCCAGCGACGACAAGCGCTGGGGCGCGAGCCTGAGCACCAGCTTCCAGGAGCGCAAGGGCGGCGAGGCCCAGGCCACCGAGAACGAATGGCGCGTCTCCCGATGGGACGGCGTCCCCACAAGCTGGGGCCCGGTGGAAGTGATCAACGCGCCGGCGCTGGGTTCGTACTATTCGGTGCCCGCCGACCTGCGCTACGCGTTCTCGAACTTCGAGCGGCGCCGCATCAATGCGCAGGGCGTGCTGCAGTTCGCGCCCACCGATGCGCTGACCCTGACCCTGGACTACACGCACTCGACCAACGAGATCAGCGAGGACCGCGGCGAGCAGACCCAGTGGCTCAACCAGGGTCCGTTCTCCCGGATCGAGTTCGACACCAGCGGCGCGCTCGCCGTGCCGAGCTACATCCGCGAGATCGTCGGCACCAAGGACTTCGGCTACGAGCAGCAGCGCAACGAACAGAAGTACACCTTCAACTCGATCGGCTTCAACGCCAACTGGCAGGCCACCGACCGGCTGGGCTTCAACTTCGACGTGCACAGCTCCGAGACCAAGAGCCTGCCCAACGACCCGATCACCGGCGCCAGCGTCACCGCGTTCTCGTTCGCCGGCACCAGCGCCTGCGGCCCCGCGGGCGGCAGCTATTGCGGCGGCAACTGGGCACAGGAGTACTGGTTCAACAACAGCCTGCCGCTCATGGCGCGGACCTGGTATCCCAACCAGGCCGATGCGTTCGCGGGCGTGGGCGGCGTCGTCAATCCCGACTTCCCGCCCGAGCAGATCGGCACGCAGATCCAGCGCATCTGGTACTCGCGCCAGGACAGCGAGGTGAAGGGCGGCCGGATCGACGGCACCTTCGAGCTGGACAACAGCCGCTTCAAGTTCGGCGTCGACCAGAACAACGTGACCATGCGCCGGCTGACCTCGGACGACAACCAGACCGTGCTCGGCAACTGGAGCGTGGACAACGTCGGCGAGGAGCCCGGCTTCCAGAACCTGATTCGCCCGATCAACATCTCCGGCCTGTTCGAGGACTACAACACCAGCGGCGCGCCGCAGGGCGCGTGGTGGGGCAATGCCAGCCAGCTGGCGCAGTGGGCCACCGGCTTCTACGGCACCTCGTCGACCTTTGACGGTGTGATGAACAACAACAACAGGATCGAGGAGAAGACGAGCTCCGCCTACCTGCAGTACGACTTCGACGGCGAGATCGCCAGCCTGCCGTTCAACGTGCTGGTCGGCGTGCGCTACGAGCAGACCGACCTCACCTCAAGTTCGGTCATCGGCATCCCGCAAGAGATCCAGTGGAACGGCGACAACGACTTCGCGGTCCCGACGTCGAGCGGCCAGCAGGACTACCAGGAGGACTTCGAGTACAACTACTGGCTGCCGAACCTGGACTTCAGCGTGAACTTCACCAACTCGCTGAAGGGCCGTATCGCGCTGAGCCAGACCATCGCCCGCGCGCCTTACGGCAACCTGTACGCCGGCCCGACGGTCAACGCGCCCAACGGTTCGGTGCTCCTGGGCCTGCGCGCGTCCGCCAACGCGCAGAACCCGCGCCTGAAGCCGCTGGAGTCGGACAACCTCGACGTCGCGCTGGAGTGGTACTTCGCGCCGGCCAGCTATGTGTCCGTGACGTTCTTCGACAAGCGGGTCACCAACTTCATCGGCAACACGGTGGGCCAGGAGAGCCTCTACGGCCTGCGCGACCCGACCGGCGGTCCGGACGCCCAGGCGGCGCTGGACTTCCTCAACAGCCCGGCCTGCCTGGCACAGGTCGGCGGTGGGGGCGGCACCCACGCCTGCGGCGCCAATGCGATCGCCCTGTTCACCGCCACGGCACTGCTCCGCAACGCGGACGTGACCGGCGGACTGGGCGCCTACAACGGCACGGACGCGCAGTGGAACGCGATGGAAGCGCTGGTGCGCCAGCCCGGGCGCTCGCTCATCGGCGAGGCGGACGATCCGCTGTACATGTTCAACGTCAACCGCCCGATCAACCAGCAGAAGGCCAGGGTCCATGGCTGGGAGATCGGCAGCCAGTACTTCTTCGGCGACAGCGGCTTCGGCCTGCAGGCGAACTACACCAAGGTCGACGGCGACGTGGGCATCGACGATGCCGCGCCTCCTGGCACCAACCAGTTCGCGCTGACCGGCCTGAGCGACACGGCCAACTTCGTGTTCATGTACGAGAAGTTCGGCTGGACGGCGCGACTGGCCTGGAACTGGCGCGACGAGCATCTGTTCGCTGCGAACCAGAACGGGTCGAACACCAACCCGTACTACGTCGAGAAGTACCAGCAGTGGGACTTCAGCGTGGTCAAGCAGCTGGACGACAACTGGTCGGTAGGCCTGGAGGCGATCAACCTCACCGGCGAGGACGTGCGCTGGCGTTCGCGTACCGAGCGGCAGATGGTCAGGCTGATCGACCAGAGCCCGCGCTACATGGCGGCGCTGCGCTACACGTTCTGACGCCGGGCGTTTCCCGGATCCGCAGGATGTGAACGATGGGGCCGTTGCCTGGTGCAACGGCCCTTTTTTTCTGGCCTTCGGCGCGTCTCGATTTCCGGGCCGGGCGGAGGCATGATGTGGGCGAGATCCGCGCATGGCGTGGGCGCGCCCGGGACGCGGCGCGGCGCGGAGCGTGGCGCAGCCGGAGCGAATATGTCGCAGTACCCGTTGCTCGATAACCTGGTCCACCGGGACCTGCGCGTGTTGACCCACTTCGGGCCCGAGCTGGGCGACCCCACCGGCCTGGTCCCGGTGTGGCCGACCGAGTTCGCCGAAGTGCAGCGCGAGTACCCGATCTTCTTCCGCAAGGACGCGCAGGGGGCTTTCCAGGCAGTCGCCCTGCTCGGCTTCGACGGTGGGGAAAACCTCTTCATCCGGGGCGACCGCTGGAACGCCTCCTACCTGCCCGGCGCCGTCGCCCGTGGCCCCTTCCTGATCGGCTTCCAGGAGCAGCAGGTCGGCGGCGAACTGCGCCAGGAGCCGGTCATCCATGTCGATCTCCAGCACCCGCGCATCTCGCTCGACGGAAGCGGGATGGCGGTGTTCCTGCCCAAGGGGGGGAACAGTCCGTACCTGGAGCACGTGATGACCGTGCTGCGCGGCATCCACGATGGCACCGAATCCGCACGCATCATGTACGGCGAACTCGACCAGCTGGGCCTGCTGCAGCCGACGGAACTGGACCTCCAGTTCGACGAGGGCCATGGCGCGCGGCTGACCGGCCTGCATGCCCTCGACCGCGAGCGCCTGGCCGCGCTCGATGCCGGGCAGATCTCCCGCCTGCACCGCGCCGGGATGCTGGAGGGCGTCTACCTGGTGCTGTCGTCGCTGTACAACATGCGCCGCCTGATCGCGGAGAAGCAGCGCCGGCTGCGCGCCGAGGCCGACGCGGCGGTCCCGGCCTGAAGATGCAGGGGCAGCCGGCCAGCGTGCGGATGATCGACGGCTGCAGGCCGGACGCGCTGCCGCTGGACGCGCTGCTGGCGGGCGGCGAGCCGGTCCTGCTTCGCGGCCTGGTGCAAGACTGGAGCCTGGTGGCCGCCGGCAGGCAGTCGCCCCGCTCGGCGATCGACCACCTGCTGGCGCACTACAACGGCCGGCCGTTGCCCTATTCCTGGGGGCCGCCGGAGACGGCCGGTCGGCCCTTCTACGATGGAGGCTACACCCGCCTGAACACCGAGGCGCGCCGCGGCCTGCTCGACCAGGTGCTGGGCGAGATCCACGACCACCTGGAAGACGAACGCCCGCCCACCCATTACGTGGCCTCGGTGCCGGTGGACAGCGTGCTGCCCGGGCTGCGCGCGGCCAACGACCTGGATTTCGCCGCGCACGGCGTGGATGCGCCGCCGGCGATCTGGATCGGCAACCGCACGACCGCCTCGTGCCACTACGACGCGCCGGACAATATCGCCTGCTGCGTGGTCGGGCGCCGACGCTTCACCCTGTTTCCTCCCGACCAGATCCACAACCTGTATCCGGGGCCGCTGGAACCCACGCCGGGCGGCCAGGCGGTGAGCATCGTCGACTTCGACGCTCCCGACTTCGAACGCTTCCCACGCTTTCGCGAGGCGCTCGGAAACGCGAGGCAGGTGGAGCTCGAGCCGGGCGACGCGCTGTTCATCCCGAGCATGTGGTGGCACCACGTGCAGGGGCTGGCGTCGTTCAACATCCTGGTCAACTACTGGTGGAACAGCGTGCCCGACTGGGTGCCCACGCCGATGCATGCGCTTCAGCACGCGATGTGGACCATCCGCGACCGGCCCGAGCGCGAGAAGCGGGCCTGGCGCGAGGTGTTCGAGTACTACGTGTTCGGCGCGGCCGACCGCGCCGGGGCGCACCTGCCGGAAGCGGCGCGCGGCGTGCTCGGGCCGCTCGACGAAGCCGCGGCCAGGCGCATGCGCGCGTGGCTGATCGCCAGGCTGAACCGGTGAGCCGCCGCGGCCCACGCGCTGTCGGCCCCTTCGGGGCTATGCGCCTTCCGACGTAGCGGATCCGCGCGCGGCGCGCAGGGTGGATCATCGCCGCATCGCCCAGCCCGCGTCGCCGGCAGCAGCACCAGGACCAGCAACCACGCGCAACCCCCACGCCGGCACCAGCAGCACGAGACACGAAGCAGCACGCACAACCAGGCCGTCATCGTCGTCACCCGAGGGGAGCAGGGCACCATGGCAGAAGGCAGGATCAGGCGCGTCGTCATCGCTGGCGGAGGCACGGCAGGCTGGGCCGCGGCGTGCGCGCTCACCCACCAGTTCCGCGACATGCTGGAGGTCACCCTGGTCGAATCCGAGCAGATCGGCACCGTGGGCGTGGGCGAGTCGACCATCCCGACCATCCGCAGCTTCCATCGCCTGCTCGATATCGACGAGCGCGAGTTCATGAGTTCGGTGGCCGCCAGCTTCAAGCTCTCGATCTCGTTCGAGAACTGGCTGCGGCCCGGCTCGCGCTACTTCCATCCCTTCGGCCTGACGGGGGTCGGAACCTGGGCCTGCGACTTCCACCACTTCTGGCTCGACAGCCTGCGCCGCGGGATCAGGACGGAACTGGGCGACTTCTGCCTGGAAACCGTGGCGTCCAGGGTGGACCGCTTCGCCCTGACGCGCCACAGCGGCGCGGGCCAGCAGTGGTCGACGCGCTGGGCCAGCCAGGCCATGTCGCCCGACCGCCTGGAAGTGAACTACGCCTACCATTTCGACGCCGGGCTGTATGCGGCCTACATGCGCGAACGCGCCGAGCGCCAGGGCCTTCGCCGGATCGAAGGCAGGATCCAGGACGTGCGCCAGCATCCGGAAAGCGGCGACGTGCAGGCGCTGGTGCTGGACAACGGCATCGTGGTCGAGGGCGACCTGTTCATCGACTGCACCGGTGGCCGCGCGGTGCTGAGCGAGCAGGTGCTGCACACGGGCTACGAGGACTGGAACCACTGGCTGCCGAGCAACCGCGCGGTCGCGTTGCAGACCGAGGCCGACGGTCCCGCCGTGCCTTACACGCGGGCCATCGCGCACGAGGCCGGCTGGCACTGGAAGATCGCCCTGCAGCACCGGATCGGCTGCGGCATCGTGTTCTCCGACGCGCACATGTCCGACGACGAGGCCACCGCCAGGCTGTTGGCCGAGAATCCGGCCAGGCCGCTGCGCGATCCCTGGATCATCCCGTTCCGCACAGGGCGCCGGCGCAAGGCCTGGAACAAGAACGTGATCGCCCTGGGCCTGGCCAGCGGCTTCATCGAGCCGCTGGAATCGACCAGCATCCACCTCACCCTGAGCGGGGTCGCGCGCCTGATCAAGCTGTTCCCGGGCGATGGCATCGATGCGTCGCTGGTGCAGCGCTACAACGACATCAGCCGCGCCGAGATGGAGCATGTGCGCGACTTCATCATCCTGCACTACCACCTCAACCAGCGCGACGAGCCGATGTGGCGGGACGTGCGGAACATGGCGCTGCCGCCGGAGCTGGCGCACCGCATCCAGATGTTCCGCGACCGCGCCCACGCCCTGCAGGGCGAGGACGAACTGTTCCGGCTCGATTCCTGGACCCACTGCATGCTTGGCCAGGGCGTGGTGCCGCGCGACTACCACCCGCTGGTGCGTGCGCTGCCAGATGCCGACATGCGGCGCCTGTTCGATCGCATCCGCCAGCCGATCGAGCGCGCGGTCGCGGCCATGCCCAGCCACCAGCAGTTCCTGGACAGCTACTGCAAGGCGCCACCGTCGGCCTGGGAGCTGATGTACGAGCGCGCCCGCGCGCATGCGCGCATCACCGGCACCATCGCCGGCGTCGACGGCGCCCTGGCACGGTGACGCGGCCGTGCTGATCCAGCCGCATCCGGGCCTGCGCCTGGAAGCCCGCACGATCGGCGCCGAGGGCGCGCCGCTGCTGGTCATCGACCAGGTCGTGGCCGATCCCGACCGCCTGGCGCGCAAGGCCGCGCGCGGCCACTTCACGCCGCAGGGCGCGATGTTCCCCGGCCTGCGCATCCGCGCGCCGCTGTCCTACGAGGTCTTCCTGGAGCAGCTGCTGCGACCGCTGCTGGCCACGCACCTGGGCCTGGCCGCAGGCGGGCGCATGGTCTTCCCGATGTGCCACTACTCGCTGGTGACCCTGCCACCCGAGCGTCTGGCGTTCCTGCAGCGGATTCCCCATGTGGACTCGGTGCAGGACAACGGCCTGGCGACGGTCCATTACCTGTTCCGCGGCGACTGGGGCGGCACCGCCTTCTACCGTCACCGGGCGACGGGCTTCGAGGTCGTCGACGAGGCGCGCAGCGGGCGTTATTTCCAGATCCTGCGCGAGGAGGGCGAGCGCGAGGGCGCGGCGGGCGAGGGCTACATCAACGGCGACGCGCCCCTGTTCGAGCGCGTCGCCAGCGTGGACGGGGTGTACAACCGAATGCTCGTCTACCGCCGCAACTCGCTGCATTCGGGCAACATCGACAACGCCCGGGTGCCGCCGGCCGACGCCCTGGCCGGACGGCTGTCGATCAACAGCTTCATCGACGTGGTGCCATGATGCGCACCCCCGCCATGCGTCGCCGCCGGTGAACACGATGCTGTTGCTGCTGCAACTGGTGGTGCTGCTGGCGGTGGCCAAGCTCTGCGGCGCGGCCCTGCGCCGCGTCGGCCAGCCGGCCGTGGTCGGGGAGATGGCGGCGGGGCTGCTGCTGGGTCCCCTGGTCTTCGGTGCCTGGTGGCCGCAGGCGCACGCGGCGCTGTTCCCCACCGCCTCGCTTCCGGTGCTTTCGGGGCTGGGCACCCTGGGCGTCACCCTGTTCATGTTCATCGTCGGCGCCGAACTGCGCGCCCCGGAAGGCAGCCGCAGGCAGGTGCGCGCGGCGGCCACCGTGGGCGGCTTCGGCATCG
>Ga0233369_1000042_pt1 | contig 65277 bp, 49 predicted proteins | sample ElkDunMinimDraft_26_FD_191537 | JGI IMG/M metagenome (GOLD analysis project Ga0233369, IMG submission 191537) | Fecal eukaryotic communites from dung pellets of Tule Elk in California, USA - Elk Dung D16 | ecosystem: Host-associated > Mammals > Digestive system > Large intestine > Fecal | place... | reverse complement strand
AAACCCCTTCTGGAATAATGAGAGGCATTAAAGCTTTAAATGAATCGTGCATCTGAATAATATAATAATGCAAATATCCGATTATTTTTCTTCTACTCCACAGGTTTTGTACATGATCCCTATTCGCCCATACAGTATTTTTTGAGATTGAAAATTCAATTAGCCTGTCAATACCTTTACTTTTCTAAACTTTCTATGAAAGAAATTTGCAAAAACATAGGATTAGAAGATCCCTACTATTTTTCAAGATTATTTAAAAAACAAATGTCATTGTCTCCAAAACAATACCGTACAAAGCACAGAATGTAAAATTTGAATACAAATTGGTATAAAGCAAAAAAGCCTTCAAAAAATTGAAGGCTTTAATTTTGCTCTCCCTCTTGGGCTCGAACCAAGGACCCTCTGATTAACAGTCAGATGCTCTAACCAGCTGAGCTAAGGAAGAATTTGAAACTTTACAGTTTCTGGTTAAATCACGATGTCAAGTTTTAAAACTTGAAAGTCCTAACGACAATGGACTTTTTTTGCTCTCCCTCTTGGGCTCGAACCAAGGACCCTCTGATTAACAGTCAGATGCTCTAACCAGCTGAGCTAAGGAAGAATTCAACCTACTTCGTTTCCGTTTCGGTGATGCAATTATCGGAAGATTTTAAGAGTTCTCCAAACATTTTTTTAAGGTTTTTCACAACTCATTCATTCCCAATAAGAATATTTTACAACAAAACACCTTTTAAAAGCAATGTAGCGAATGTAAAGTATATAATTAAGCCCGTAACATCGACTAATGTGGATACAAATGGAGCCGACGAACTTGCCGGATCGGCACCAAGCTTACGTAACAAGAATGGAAGCATGGAACCTGTCAACGATCCCCATAACACAACACAGACTAAAGAGAAACTAATTACTAACCCAATTAAAATCCAATATTCGCCGTAAACCTCCGAAAACATTTGCCATGTCGCAATTCGAATAAAACCTAAGATTCCAAGAATAAGTCCAAGAATCAATCCAGTTAATATTTCTCTTCGCATTACTCGCCACCAATCTGTCAGTGTGACCTCTCCCATCGCCATTGCCTGAATAATTAATGTCGACGCTTGTGAACCACTATTACCACCACTGGACATAATTAGTGGCATTAAAGCAAATAACACAATAGCGCTTGCCAATTGCGTCTCAAAATGACTGATAACAGAAGCTGTCAACAATTGTCCCAAAAATAAAACAATTAGCCAACCCGCACGCTTTTTGACTAAGTGCATAATTGACACATCCAAGTAAGGCTCATCCAACGCCTCGGTACCCCCGAAGCGTTGCATATCTTCCGTGTACTCTTCATTCGCTACCCAAAGAATATCATCAATCGTCACAATCCCCAACATGATCCCTTGTTCATCGATTACTGGCAAAGCCACACGATTGTTCATACGGAAAATTGTGACCGCTTCTTCTTGTGGATCGTTCGCATTTAAAGAGATCATTCGGTTGTCGATCAAATCACCTACTTGCGCATCAGGTGAAGCCAGCAAAATATCTTTGATTCGAATATCGTCAATCAGCTTTCCATCCGCATCAATCACATACAATACATCAATGGTTTCCGACGCACTTCCGTAGCGACGGATATGATCCAAAATTCGTGTGATTGTCCAATGTTGTTTTACCGTGATATAGTCTGGTGTCATCAACCTTCCCACACTATCTTCTGGGTACCCCAACAAAGACAAAGCTTCCTTCCGCTCATCTGGGGTAAGTAACGTAATTAGACGTTTCACAACATCACCTTTCGACTCACTCAAAAAAGACGTCCGATCATCGGGAGGCATTACGTTTAATATCTCACGGACTTTATTTGCTGGAAGTTTTTTGAAGATACGTTCTTGGGTAGGGAAGTCTAAAATTCGGAAAACATTAACCGCTCGGTTGAGGTCTAAAATTTCAAGGAAGAGAGCACCATGTTCGGGAAGTTCGTCTATCAATTCTTCGACATCAGAAATATTTTGTTCGTTCAGATATTCCGCAAGTTCTAAAAGATTATTATCCTCTATCAACTGCTCCACTTGCGTAACTTTCATTTCCAATTCTTCCATATTGCTCCTCCGAAAATTATATCCCTACATTGGTTGACTGACTTTAGTTCGTTGCAAAAGTCGCTTTTTTCTAGCAGAATATATAATATTTTTTTCGTGAATCGTTAAAACCCAAAAAATAAAATTCAGCCATTATGACAGTGCAAATTTTAAATATACTAGTATCCAAAATCCGTACATCAGCAATTTAAAGTCAACACTAAAGGACATAATAATACCTTCAAATTTTAAACGCAATTTTCATTAAGTAAAAGGTATTATAAATTAATTCTCAAAAACCTTAGACAGATACAGAACCTACTATTACCACAAACAGCACAACAGCTTCTTCCTTCTTTCTAACCATTTTAAAACCATAATGTATTAAAGGAAATATTTAAAAAAATAATGTACTTTAGTAGAGTGTAATATGAAATATATTGAATGGTTTGGGATTATATGAAAAAGACTTTTTAAACTAAAAAAACAACCATTAATAAAACAATTTAAATATATATAAATTTAATATTATCAACTAGTTATATTAAATTAAACAAACTATCAAATTACATAAAAACCTGTTTTAATACTAAAATATTTAGCAAACAATCCATATGAATCAATTTAAAACAAATAAACATATAATTTTCAGCAACTTAACGATATTAATATTAAGCTTATATTCACCAAATAGTATAGCTCAAATATTTGACAATTCACAACCCCATTTTAGAGTCAAATGGAATCAAATTAACACCGAGAATTTTAGATTAATTTTCCCACAAGAATACAATAAATCAGCTCCTACCCTTGCCAATCAAATAGAACAATACTTAAAATTCAGTGCTAATGCACTGGAAGAAAAACCAAAAAAAATAAATATTATTTTACAGCAAAATCATCTACTTCAGAATGGCTTTGTCCAACTCGCACCACGGAAAACAGAGTTTTTCTCCACGCCATCTGGCGTTGCAGACAACCAAGAATGGCTACCAAATTTAGCACTCCATGAGTTGCAACACGTAACACAATTTGACAAATTGACAGGAAATATTAGGCGCCCATTCGGTGAACTTTTAGCCATGGCTCTCTTCGGAATTAGCCTTCCATCCTGGTATTATGAAGGAGATGCAACCCTACATGAAACGCTTTTTTCCAATGGCGGAAGAGGGAGATTAAGCTCTTGGGACATGGAATTAAGAACAAATATTTTGTCTGGTAAACAGTATAATTTCAACAAATATATTCACGGATCATTCAAAGATATCGTACCCAGTTACTACACAATTGGTTATTTCATGAACAGTGAAATGCATGAAAAAGACCCGAAAATAAACGCCAAAATTTACGAAGAAATGAACGGAAAATTGCTTCGACCATTCAATTTTCAACGTGCATTGAAGAAGTATTACGGCACAAAAGCAAGTGGAATTTTTGATAAAACGATAGCTAACTTATCACAAAAATGGAGTGATACCAACACTTCTAATCTACCCAACCCTATAACATTTGATGACAAATATCCAACCGATTACTTGTTACCACAAGTAGAAAATAGTACAATTTTTACCCTTCAGAGAAACAATCAACGCACAGCACGAATCGTAAAATTTGACCAAACCTCAGCGCAAGAATACAAGGAAGTCGTGAAACTTGGTGCGCAAATCATGCCCTATTTTCACTTAAAAAAACACCTTATTACCTGGGATGAACACCGAAAAGATGCTCGTTTTTCTAAACAAACATACAATGTAATTAATGTATTTGACACACATACGAACACCCAAAAAACTATTACCAAGAACTCTAGATACTACACGCCCGTCCTATCAGATGACTTAAAAACCATAGCTTGTATAGAGGTTAATTTGAATAATGAGAGCTCCATTGCACTCCTAGACGTGACATCAGGAGACAAAATTGACAGTATCCCAATGCCTATAGGCATGCATATTCAACAACCTAATTTCAATGATAAATCCACAAAAATTGTTGGCATAGCTGTGAACGCCAAAGGCACTAACCTAATTGAAATTGACTTACAAACCAAAGAAATCACAGAGCTTCTCACCTGGTCAAACTTACAATTAGAACACCCTATTTATGCTGAAAACAATATTATTTTCAAAGCAAACCAAGACGGCAAAGACAATATTTACATACTCAAATCTGGGAAATTAGCGCAGATAACAGAAAGCAAATTCGGAGCATTTAACCCATATTACAGCAATGGACAGCTGTGGTTTAATGATTTCACGGTAAAAGGTCACAAAGTAAATAATGTAAATGTCGCAGATATTCCATTCAAAGAAACGACTTTCACGCGCGCAGAGACATTATTTGCCACGCAAAACAATGTACAAATCGACACAACGCGTAATAATCGGGATTACGAGACTGAAATTAAACCGTATGGAATACTTAAAAATAGCCTTAACTTTCACAGTTTAACACTTAGTGCAAACGATTTTGAAAGTTTTGACAATTATAAACCTGGAATTTACTGGCTGTCAAACGATCTTCTCAACACTACTAGAGTTAAATTAGGATATGAAAGAGAAGTCGAGTTAAAGCAGAATTCCTATTTAGCTGAATTAACTTATCAGCGATATTATCCAAAATTTAATATCGGATACAAAAACTCTAGTAATTATGGTGTAGCCAAAAGCTCAAGCGGCAAAGATAGTTTGCGGTTTGATTTCAGATACCACCAAATCACAGCAGACATTCAACTCCCATTCAGTATTTACAGAGGCAATGAAGTGTATTCGTATGGCGTCAATTTTGGCACATACTATATTAAACGATATGATTTGAGCTTAAATACGCTTCGTAATTTTCAAGATCAAATTCGATTTCCATTAAATTATCAAGCGTATTTTAATAAAAACACTATGCTTAGTGTGATGGATTTAGCGCCGCGATGGGGGCAAAACTTCAATTTCATTTATCGTCATATGCCATTTGAAAAAGGCAAAAATCAATCGTGGGCGATTAGAACAAACTTCTATTTTCCTGGCCTATTTCTTAATCATAGCTTCCAAGCACGCTTCAGCGTACAAGAATCTATAGGTGTTTTTAACAGATCATACGACATACCTTTGGTTGACGGATTTAGTTACCTACCGAACTCTCTAGTGAAGAACACACTATTATTCGATTACCGCTTGCCTTTGATGTACCCCGATTTTTCGGTTGGACAATTCGCTTATGTTAAACGTATTCATGGCCAATTTTCAGTTGATTATTTGAATGTACACGCCAGCTCCTTAGCTCCAAAATCACTTAGCGCAGGATTAAATTTTGACTTCAATTTATTCAAATACAACGAGCCATTATTTACGTTTAGTGTCTTAGGAACATACATCAATGACGTACGCGTCAACAATCGCATCAACCCTACATTTAGCTTTAGTTACAGTTATTAATCAATTATTTAAAAATCAAGCTTTTAGAAAACAATTTTAATTGTTATATTGTTTATTGATTTTACACATCAATCTAGTAAAATATGGCAATTATCTCAAAAGCGGCCGAAGTTCAGGAAGAACTTATTACGATTTATGAACATCTAATTGAAAAACGATCAGTAATACTCAATGAATTAAAATCAATACGAAATCGATTTGAGAAACAATGCGACGTATTTATTTTAAATGGATATGAGGAAGAAAAATCGCCAATTATTACCAATAAAATATACCACATCAAATTCATTGAATACGACACACATTGTCACATTATCGACATCGTTAATGACTTTAAAGATGTATATGGCTATTTTCCGGAATACGGAGAAATGTACAATACATTACACGAGACTATGATACAATTTGCAAACGAAGAAAATTATGAATGTGCAGCGTTTGTAAAAATCTGGGTAGACCAAATCAAACATATCATTTTGGAAACCAATTAGACAGTCCTTTCACTTCTAAAATGCAAGACTGAAAATAGGATATACAGTAAAAAAATTATTGGTATAGCCAGAATCTCTAGTGAGATAACCAATATAAGTGACACGATAAGAAATAAATATTTAAACTTATTGAGCGCCCACTTTAATGAATTCAACTTCATGGAGAAAAGTTTGAGCTCAGACACCAATAAAATACTCGTAATTAATGTTATTCCCAATAATAGAAATTGGTTATAAATAATATTTGGTGCAATCTCGCCAATAAAAGGCAACGACACAATTAAAAATGTATTCATAGGTGTATTCACACCGATAAAGTCAGTAGTTTGGCGCTCGTCTATATTGAATTTTGCTAATCGCAATGCCGAAAATATCGTTACCACAAAACCGAGATAAGGCACATATTCTGACGAACTAACTTCTCTCAGCATAGTATACAGAATTGTTCCAGGCAAGAATCCAAAACTAATCACATCCGCCAAAGAATCCAATTCCTTACCTATAAGTGATTTCACCTTTAGTAAACGTGCTACCATTCCGTCAAAGAAATCAAAGATTCCAGATGCTAATACACAATAGAAAGCTGTAAGATAATCCCCCTTCAAAACCATCAATATGCCGATACATCCACTAAACAAATTTAAAGATGTAATCGTATTTGGTATATATTTCTTCATCACTAATAACAAAAAAGCCGTCTATTTATTAGACGGCTTAAAAATATCAATTTTATATGAATTATCCATTCATACTCATCAAAAACTCTTCGTTTGAACGTGTTCCACGCAATTGTTGTAGTAAGAATTCCATTGCTTCAGTAGAATTCATGTCTGACAAGTGATTTCTCAACACCCATAAACGTTGCAATGCTTCTCTATCCATCAATAAATCGTCACGACGTGTAGAAGATGCTGTCAAATCGATAGCAGGGAATAAACGTTTGTTCGCCAACTTACGATCCAATTGAAGCTCCATGTTACCCGTACCTTTGAATTCTTCAAAGATAACGTCATCCATTTTAGAGCCTGTATCTGTCAATGCCGTTGCTAAAATCGTCAATGAACCACCGTTCTCAATGTTACGTGCCGCACCAAAGAAACGTTTTGGTTTGTGCAAAGCATTCGCATCCACACCACCTGATAAAATTTTACCCGATGCAGGTGCAACAGTATTATATGCACGAGCCAAACGCGTAATCGAATCCAATAAGATTACCACATCATGACCACATTCTACCATACGTTTTGCTTTTTCCAAGACGATATTTGCAATTTTTACGTGTCTGTCAGCAGGCTCATCAAATGTAGATGAAACTACCTCAGCACGTACTGATCTTGCCATATCTGTAACCTCTTCCGGACGCTCATCGATTAATAAAATAATCAAATAAACCTCTGGATGGTTTTTAGCAATAGCATTTGCTACTTCTTTTAATAAGTTTGTTTTACCTGTTTTTGGCTGCGCAACAATAAGACCACGCTGTCCTTTACCAATCGGTGTAAACAAATCCATTATACGAGTTGAATAATTATTAGAACCTAAATCTAAGTTCAACTTTTCATCCGGGAATAATGGTGTCAAAAAGTCAAAAGGAACGCGATCTCTGATTTCCGCGGGATTTTGACCATTTATTGACTCTATGCGAACCAATGGGAAATATTTTTCTCCTTCTTTTGGAGGACGGATAGATCCTCTTACGTTATCACCAGTCTTCAGGCCAAACAATTTGATTTGCGATTGTGATACGTATATATCATCAGGTGACGTCAAATAATTATAATCCGATGAACGTAAGAAACCATATCCATCAGGCATAATTTCTAAAACTCCTTCATTGACGATTACATTATCGAAATCCGTATTTGATGATGATTCTGCTTTCTTTTGTTCAGCGGGTTGCTCTGCAGAAGTTGGTTGCGAAACTGGAGCTTTAGGAGTACTTTCGGAAATAATAGGAGAAGTTTCTTCTTCTGATCTCACTCTTTTAGTTACCGCAATAGGCTCTGTTTTTAACGTTCTAGTTCTTTTTCTAGGTGAATGTTCAGATTCTATACCTACTGGCTCTTCTATATCCACTTTCTTATCTTCAGTGTTTGATTGTTGAGCAATCTCTGAAATTTTGTCGATGAGTTCTTGTTTACGAAGTTTTTCTACGTCTACAATACCTAACACCTTTCCGATCTCGCGCAATTCGGACACGAGCTTTGAATTCAATTCGTTGATATTCATTAATATTGAATTATGATTATATCTTTTTGGATTTTTAATTTGAAATCTAACCTATTTATTCACAATACCTTTATAAAGGGTTTGAAAATTTGACTTGCTCACAATCTCTAAACTGATTTTCGAAATAGATAAATTATGAACTAGGATAAATTTGAGAATGTACAAAGAAAACCATTACATTTGAATTTTCAAAAAAAAAGTAATAAAATAATAATTGATTTAAAAAAAATATGCATTTTTATACCTACTAAATTGTTTTATCAATTATAATAATATTTTTTTTTCATACGTTTAAATAGAAAATATATTTCATAAAAATAAAATTATGAGCCAAAGTAATAAGCCTACCAATTATCCAGCACTCTACACACTTATAGTAGTGTTCTTCTTTTGGGGATTTATAGCTGCTGGAAACAGTATCTTTATCCCATTTTGTAAAAATTATTTTCATTTGGATCAATTTCAATCGCAATTGATTGACTTTGCGTTTTATAGCGCTTATTATATAGGTGCTTTAGCCTTATTTATTGTCGGAACGATCTCTGGAAGAGATTTAGTAGGTAAATGGGGCTACAAAAAAAGTATTGTGTACGGATTATTGTTCAGTGCATTAGGCGCTGCAGCAATGATTATAGCCGTCGAGGTGAATGTGTACTTAGGTATGTTGATAGGCTTATTTATTGTTGCACTAGGATTTTCATTGCAACAAACAGCTGCAAATCCATTTGCCGTACTATTAGGTGATCCCAAAACAGGAGCATCACGTGTCAATCTTGGAGGTGCAGTCAATTCATTTGGTACCACAATTGGCCCACTAGTGATTGGTTACGCATTATTCAGCACATTTGAACCCATTTCAGATTCCGAAATTTCCAACCTACCCTTAAATAAAGTTATCTACTTATATATTGCTGTAGGATTATTGTTCATATTCGCGGCGGGTCTATTTAATTTCTCAAAAAAAGTACCTCCAGGTATCAATAATGAACCTATGGAAGGAGCTTCGAAGGCCAAAAAGACATTGATAGTCATGACTATCCTTCTAGCATTATTTTTTACTCCTGTATTTTTGAGTTACAAAAGTGAAACCGCGCTACAAGTGGAACAACTGAATGCACAAATAAAGGCTGCTACTGATTCTTCTATTATTGAGAATCTTAAAACTCAGGTCAAAGAACTAGCACACCCAATGGAGTTACAGCGTATGGCTCTACTATTTGGGGCTTTGGTAGCTGTAATTGGATCACTTTTATTCGCTTACGGGAAAGCACAAAAATCGCCTGAAGGCTGGGGTGCAATGAAATACCCACAATTGGTATTAGGTATGCTTGCCTTATTTATCTACGTTGGTATCGAGGTTTCTATTGGAAGTAATTTGGGTGAATTGCTGACTTTAGATGAATTTGGCGGTCTTCAATCTTCTGAAATCACACCTTATATATCTATGTATTGGGGAGGAATGATGATTGGACGATGGGCAGGTGCGGTTACGGCATTCAATTTCGCTAGCTCAACAAAGAAGATATTGACAGCAATTGTGCCCTTTATTGCATTTTGTGTCGTAATATCCGTAAACACAGTTGCTGGATTCGACATGTCGCATTTATACTTCTTTGTTATTTGTATTGCCATTCAAGTGATAGCCTTTTTTATAAGTAAAGAAAAACCTGTAGCGACTTTGGTGATTTTTGGTTCACTGGGATTACTAGCTATGATTGTAGGGTTATTAACTACAGGTACAGTCGCTATCTATTCGTTTTTAACAGGCGGTCTTGCGTGTTCAATCATGTGGGGCTCTATATTCTCTTTATCTATTGTGGGAATTGGCAAATACACCGAGCAAGGTTCTGCATTTTTGGTAATGATGATACTCGGTGGAGGGATTATTCCACCTATCCAAGGTAAGTTAGCAGACATTATTGGTATTCACAATTCTTATATAGTTGCTGTATTAGGATTCGCCTATATTATTGTTTTCGCTATTTTAGTTAAAGGCTTTTTGAAAAAGCAAAATATAGATATTGAACAAATTGAGGGTTCAAGTAGTCATTAAGGAGTAAACTAATTGTACTTTCTACACTAAGTAAGAAAATAAAAAAACCGCTTTTATTGATAAACAAGGCGGTTTTTTAACATTATTTAAAAACTTATTAAAAATAAAATTTATAAACCCTATTGATTATTGGAATAAAAATGTATCTTCGAAAGATATAATTTTGAATAACTATACTAAAATAAACTAATAATGATCATTATTGCAGATGGAGGATCAACCAAAACCAATTGGTGCCTATTAGATGATAATCAAAAGAAAATCTATTTTAACACTGAGGGCTATAACCCTTATTTCGTTGACAGCGACTACATCGTTAGTTCTCTAAAAAAAGGATTGCCCAATGATTTGCCTCTAGAAAATATTAAAGAAGTAAATTATTATGGTGCAGGGGTACATAATGATGAGAAAGCTAAAATTGTATCGGATGCATTTCGTGTATTATTTCCTAATGCAAAGATTGAAATCGGACATGATTTATTAGCTGCCGCTCGTGCTCTTTTGGGGAAAGAAACAGGCTTTGCAGCGATCTTAGGTACAGGTACAAACACATGTATCTATGATGGAGACAAAATTACGCATAACATCAGTTCTGCAGCATACATCTTAGGTGATGAAGGTTCTGGTTCTTACATCGGTAAAAAACTTTTGACTGATTTCGTACGTGATTTAATGCCTACAGATGTTGCAAAAGCATTCTACGATACATACAAATTGTCTAAAGACGAGATCATGGACAGCGTATATACGAAGCCTTTGGCTAACCGCTTCTGTGCTAGTTTCAGTAAGTTCGTTTATGACAACAATGTAAATATTGAATATACACGTAAAATTGTTGATGATGCTTTCGAAGCATTTTTCGCAAACTTAGTGAGTAAATACCCTAATTACCAAGATTATACTTTCAACTGTATCGGATCTGTTGGCTACAACTTCCGTAATGTATTGGAAGAAAAAGCTACACAATACGGTATGAAAACAGGTAAAATCTTACGTTCGCCAATTGACGATTTAGTACAATTCCACATTGATAGATATTCGAATCAATAATAAAAGTACTTGTTTTATAAAGCATAAATGCCCAATCAAATGATTGGGCATTTATGCTTTATAATGAAATTATAACGATTTATAAATCGATAGTTTGCCCCAATTCCAATAAATTCAAATTGATATTGGCATTTGCGAAAACCTGCTTCGCTTCATTTGTATCGATAATAACGGGAGAAAATGTATCGTAATGCATACCAACGACATTTCTACAGTTAATAAAATCAGTAGCTTTGACCGCATCATACATATCCATCGTGTAATGCCCACCAATGGGTAGGAATGCCCAATCCAAGTTTAGATCTTCTAACAATTTCATCTCCAAAGTAAGTGCTGTATCGCCGGCAAAATATATTTTTTTATCACCAATGAAGAATACAAATCCACAAGGAGCACCGCCATATGCGCCGTCAGGAGTAGAATTTGTATGCAAAGCATACACCATTTTTACTTTTCCAAAGGGTAGACTTAAAGTACCTCCAAAATTGAATTCTATAACTTTATCATCTGATATTCCTTGTTTTCTAACCCATCCCGCAGTTTCTACAATAGCTGCTACGGTTGCACTAGATTGCGCTTGAATAGAAGCCAAATCCGCGACGTGATCTTCATGCGCATGCGACAAGAAAATGTAATCAGGATTTAGTTCGGACACCTTAATGTCTTTCGCCAAGGGATTATATGTTACAAAAGGATCAAGTAATACTTTAGTACCATTAAAATTAAATTCAAAACATGCATGCCCTAAATACCTGACCGAAATTTGATTTGCCATAGTGTCTATTTTATTTTCCGAATAAATTTCCTAAACCACCCAGACTACCCAACATATCTTGAGAAGCAGCAGCCATCTCAGTCTGACTTACATTTTCAGCTTGCGCTAAAGCTTTATTCAAAGCGACCAACAACAAGTCCTCAATTTGCTCCTTATCGCCTTCAGCGAAAAGCTCATCACTGATCGTGACTTCTTTGATTTCCTTATTTGCCGTCGCAATAACACGTACTTTCCCTCCTTCAGCTTCACCTGAAACCGAAATATTATCTAATCTCGCTTTGATTTCTTGCGCTTTTTGCTGCGCTTGGAATAATTTATCAAACATAGTCTCTTGTTTTTTATTAGACCAAAATACGAAATCATGTTTTGCGTTCAAAATAAGTAAGAGAATAAGCTTATTTGCTTAAATTTGTAGCATGACAAAATACCAAGAAATAATCTCTAATCTGAAACAGATTGATACTGCCAAAGCAGAATATCTTGAGGAAGAAATAGACATTATAATACATAAATTAAAATTTCTTACAGCGGATAATTTGCCCAAAACAGTGGTTCTGGATCAAGAAGATAATTTTTCTCCATTATCATCGTCTGTTTTAGCTGAAAAGATTAAAATTGCAGGAGGCAGATACAGTTCAAATTTAGAAGAAGGCGCAGACTGTATTATTATTTTGCAATCCAATGAAAGTCTTTATGGTCAATTGGCTGAAGTTCTAGATTCTGTAGTTATAAAATCTAGTGGAGCTTATCAAAATAATAATATTTACATTATTCAAGAAGGTGATTTCAATTCGGGAGATGATACTTTCCTAAGAGACACCGAAATATTAGCTGAGATCTTACAACCCAAATATTTTGTTTATGGTCATGACGGTACAGCTTGGGTAAAGTTTGACGTACAATAATAAAAAAATCCTGTAATTAATGACTTACAGGATTTTCTTGTTTTATAGAATATTGACTTTTCATATATCAAATTTCTTATGTAATAAGGTATAGAATTTATCAACTGTTTGTAATTTCTCCGCCCAGCCATTCTTCACCGCATAATTGGTTTGTAGAAAAGCATCCGCTTCAGCAAATGAATCAAATCTATTCAACAACTCGATAGCTTCGCTGTAAGCCAAACTATAACCATTAAACAAATCTTTGATATATAATAATTTATCATTCAAACTTACTGCAGTTTTCAAATCCAACACTTTTTCTTTCGCAGGTGAAGTCTGAAATTGCTGAGTCACATTAACACCAGCCTGTTTTTGTTGCTTAATAAGTTCATTAATAGATAATGGACGTGAAGGTGTCTCTTCAACAACAGCTGTATCAGCAACAGGAACTACGATTTCCTTTGCTGGAACAGTTACAGGTATAACAACTTCTTCCTCTTCTTCTTCAATTACTGGTGTCGACTCTATAATATCCTCTACTTCATCCGCTGATTCAATTGGTTCCTCTTCCTTTGGTACCACTGGTGTAATATCTTTCACATCAAAAGCAAAAGTGGATTGTTTTGGTTCCTCCGAAACCACTGGAGTTTTAGGAAGTTCTTCTTCTATTTCTTCGAATACCTCTTGTGTGTCATCAACAGGTTTCTTTATTTCCGTAGGTGGAGTAAAAATATTTTTACTCGATTCTACGTTTTGACTTGTTGCGGATGTATTTGCTTGCGCTTGAATCTTTAAAGCCTCGATATGTTTGGCTAGAGAAGCTAAATTTGCTTCCAAAATTGTCACTTCTACTGCATCAATTTCACCCGATTTTTTAATTTCACTATATTGAGATTGAATATCTACGAATAGATAATCGATTTTTGAGAATAATTGCCCTTTAGTTTTTGCCATGGATATTTTAATTTGAAAACGTGGTTGCTACGATACAAAGTGGAAAACAAAACCAATTGATAATGACTTGGTTTTAGGTTCATCCTGCTTTTTATACTTCAAAAATAGGATATTATTTCGATATTCGTATCGTCAAACACAGGTTGATTTGTATTTATTTAGTTATTCATTGAATCTACCTTTACAATAAAAAATATGCTTTTTTCAGAACAATATTTCAGCCAAAGAGATAGACAAGTGGGTAGTATTGAGGTGATTTGTGGGTCTATGTTTTCAGGTAAAACTGAAGAACTGATTCGTCGCATGAAAAGAGCACAGTTTGCAAAATTACCTGTGGAGATCTTCAAACCTGCAATAGACATTCGCTACGCGGAGAAGGATGTGGTTTCTCACGATAGCAATAGTATTCCTTCTACACCTGTTGAGCATTCTTCGGCGATTTTATTATTGGGTGGGGATGCCAAAGTCGTAGGCATTGATGAGGCTCAATTTTTTGATGATGAATTACCCAATGTCTGTACCCAACTCGCAAATCGAGGTGTACGTGTCATAGTTGCAGGATTGGATATGGACTATCAAGGAAGACCATTTGGGCCTATGCCTAATATTATGGCTGTCGCTGAAGATGTATATAAAGTACACGCCGTCTGTGTTAAATGTGGAGCTCCAGCTAATTATTCCTACAGATTTACTAAAAACAATGATGTTGTACTATTAGGTGAAAAAGAAAGTTATGAACCGAGATGTAGACATTGTTACTATATATTGGAAGAGAAATAAAACAACAAAGCCTTCGAGAATCTTTTCGAAGGCTTTGTTGTTTTAGAGTTGATTGACAATAACTGGATCCAATGGTTTTATTTTGGAACGGTATCGGTGAATTAATTTCCCTTTCTCATCGATCAAAAATTTCTCAAAGTTCCAGTTTATATCACCTGTGAAATCTGGATTTGGTTGTGCTGTAAGATATTTGAATAATGGATGAATGTTTTCTCCTTTGACATCAACTTTTTCAGCAATCAAAAAGGTAACACCATAATTTTGTTCGCAAAATTCAGCAATATCTTCGTTGCTTCCAGGTTCTTGATTGCCAAAATTGTTTGCTGGAAAACCAATAATAACAAGATTTTTGCCGTATTGCTTATGCAATTCTTCTAAATCTTTATATTGCGTCGTAAAACCGCATTTCGAGGCTGTATTAATCAATAATAATTTTTTGCCTTTAAATTGAGACAGTTTAACTTCTTTTCCATCGATAGAATTAAATGAAAAATCATACACCGAAGATGGTGGAAAAATCATGTTGAATAGCATTAATAATGTAATCATCTGAATGTTGTTAATATGAAAAATTATTTGATGTTTCGCGCTCGATCACATAATCGAACAAATCATAGATTGGGCTTGCAAGAATTTTGCCAACTTTTACGCCATGCATCTGACAGACCTGACGGATTTGAATATCAAATGTATAGGCCACACGTCCTACAAAATTCACCGTATATTCCCAATAATTGGGATAAGTCATAATATTAGTGCGGACAAACTCGTCAAAGCCCTCTGTCAGTAATTTTTCAATATACGGATGTGCACGATGTTCGGACATAAATGGAATAAATGACGCTAAATACGAATTTGGTCTTTCCTTTTGATATACATTTCGGATGACAACGTCTTTAGTCAATCGATATTTCTCACCAAATGCTTTTGAAATATCTCGAGGCATAGTACCGTACAAAAAGCTGGTAATTAATTTCTTACCGAACCAAGCACCAGAACCTTCATCCCCTAATACATAACCGATCCCATGATGACTTTGGAATAAATGCTGACCATCATAAAAACTGATGTCTGATCCTGTTCCCAATGTGGCAATTAACCCCTTTGAGTTTTTCAAGGTCGCGTAAGCTGCACCTAACAAATCAGATTCGACAGAAATAAAAGAGTTTGGAAAAAGCGTAGTCAGAGCATTCGATACAATTTCCCTACGATCCGGGGTAATACTACCTGCGCCAAAAAAGTAGACTTCCTTTATCTCTTGTGAATAAGGAATAATCTCAGGCACATCTTTCATGACCCTTTCAATTTCCTTTTCACTTACAAAAAATGGGTTTAATCCTTTTGTCTTAAAAAATAAAGGCTTGCTGTCAGGAAGATTTAACATCCAATCTGAACTCGAAGACCCACTATCCGCAACTAATATCATTATCCGTGTTTAGTTTAAGTTTGCTCACCCAAATATAATAATTCCTTGTAGAGTTTTAGCGATTCAAAATTGTATTATTATTAATATTTTGAACTCCTTTCCATTAATTCTACCTTTGGTTAAATTTTCTAAAGTTCACGAAGCATGGCAAAATCTATACATTTCGAATTATCTTTTTCCGAACCTCAAGCACATTATGTGGATGTAAAAATGTTGGCAGAAGGATTTCAAAATAAAGAATATATTGACATCAAAATGCCTGTATGGGCTCCTGGCTCCTATTTAGTGCGAGAATATTCCAAAAATGTAGAAAGATTTCAAGCCAAAGATGGTCATGGTCAAACTTTGCAAGTACAGAAGATTTCTAAAAACACTTGGCGTGTATTTGAACCTAGCGACAAAGTCGCTGTGAGCTATTTGGTTTACGGATTTGAAGTCTCAGTACGTACTTCGTTTATTGATGATTCTCGAGCTTTTCTGAGTCCTGTAGGAACATTTATGTATGTGGATGGGCAATTGGATCTAGAAACTACAATAAAAATACATTTGCACAAAAATTGGAGTAAAATTTCTACCGGATTACAAAAAGTTGCAGTAGATAATGTTTATTATGCTCCAAATTTTGATATTCTATTCGACTCACCTATCGAAATTGGCAATCAAGACACTTGGTCATTTGACGTAGATGGCATTTTGCACGAATGTGCAATGGTCGGAGAAGCGGATTATGACAAAGATCAGCTAGCAGAAGATATCACAAAGATTGTACGCGAAGAAAATAAAATTTGGGGTACCAATCCGAATGATTATTATTTGATCGTCACGCACAATTACCAAAATGGTAGCGGAGGTCTAGAACATCTGAACTCAACTATCCTTGCTGCTTCGCGTTTTGGATATTCGCAGCCTACCACCTATAAAAATTACTTGAGTTTGGTGGCGCATGAGTATTTTCACTTGTGGCACGTGAAACGTCTTCGCCCGATTGAATTAGGACCTTTTGATTATGAAAAGGAAAATTATACAACTGGTCTTTGGATTATTGAAGGATTTACTTCCTATTATGATAATTTAATTATACGCCGTTGTGGATTTTTTGATGAAAATGAATACTTACAAAAATTAGCTGTAGATTTCAATACCGTATACAATCGCCCTGGATATCTGTTGCAAAGTGCAGCCGCATCCAGCTTTGATACATGGATTAAACAATATCGTCCAGACGAAAACTCACAAAATGTAGCTATTTCGTATTATAATAAGGGTGCTATGCATGCTATAGCACTTGATTTAAAAATTATAACAGCAACTAAAGGTGCTAAGCGTCTTGATGATGTGATGAAAGCTGCTTACGAACATTTTTATTTGATTCAAAACAGAGGTTTCGAAGAAGATGAATTCCGCCTTTTGGCAGAAGAGGTTACTGGAGTAGCATTAGGCGAAATATTCGCAGCTGCGCACAGCGCTGAGGAAGTAGACTACAATCAATATTTCAATGCTGTTGGTTATGAATTAATTGATAATGCAGAAGATCAAGATCACCAAAGTTTAGGAATAAAAATTGGAAGTAATGAAGGTCATACGGTAATTAGAAACGTAGATCGTGATTCTGCAGCTTGGATTTCAGGATTAAATGTGGGAGACGAACTGATTGCCATAAATGGTCATCGCATAGAAATAAACGGTAAAGCGCTAGATTATTTTATATCGCGAAGTCAAGAAAATGATGTCGTAAACATACTTATTTCACGAGATGGTTTGATACGTGAAATTCCGGTGCAACTAATTCCATCCATCAAAAAGTCATATAGTATTCGAAGAGTAACTAATGCAACAGAAGAGCAACGTCGATTAGGAGATATTTGGCTATCCTTATAAATTAATTATAAAACAATAATGGCTTTTCTGATTAGAAAAGCCATTATTGTTTTATTTAAACTTAAAACTTATATCGTATTGAAAATCCTATTGGATCAAACAAACGAATAGTCGATTCTTGTACGAAATCAAAATAAGGCTTTACATCCAAAGACAGCGCAATTGGCGCAGATGGCAAACTATATTCCACACCTACAATACCGTCAATACTTAATGATAATTCAGAATTTTTAGGGATATGCACCCCTTGATTATTAGTATACGATTTATAGGTATAGTTACCAATACTTCCTCCAAAACCATAATACCAGCTAAAATTGTTTAACGGCAATTCTTTATGATATTGGTACAACCCCACTAATCGAAATGTACTTGAAGAAGAATTACTTCGTACACTCAAAATACCTTCTACAGCTCTATCTTCCGCTAAGGTATGACGATAGTTAATACCCGAGGCAGATCCGAAACGTAAACCTACCGCATGCGGAGTTGTTAATTGAGCAGATGCTTCGTTGCCCATTACAATTGCTGCCGCAATCAAAAAAATATTACGTATTGATTTTTGCATATAAAACTAAAATTGGATTTTACCAAAAATAAGATATTTTAAATGCTATCGCTAATAAAATTCGTTAAGGTGTGTTAATTCATAAATTTTAGCTAAGAATCTTTTATTCTCCACATTTTTTCTTTAAATTTATTATGCCAACATAGTTTTGTGGTAACCACTTATAAATATAAATCGTACACCATGAGTAAACCAACACGATTATTTGACTATTTAAAAAGTAATATTGATACAGCTGGACGTATCCTGAAACTTGCTAAAAGAGAAAAAGGTGGCTGGAAAGCTTACGGTAAGGAAGAAATTATCCAAATCGTGGACAGTATTAGTAAAGGTCTATTGGCGAAAGGGATCAAAAAAGGAGACAAAGTAGCCTTGATGTCCGGTAATAGACCTGAATGGAACTTCATAGACTTTGCATGTAATCAGCTGGGTGTAGCTTTAGTGCCACTCTACCCTACGCTTTCTGCACAAGATTTGTCCTATATTGTCAAAGATGCTGAGGCTAAAATGCTTTTTGTTAGCAATCAAGATCTAGTGCTGAAGGTTGAGAAGGCTGTCTCTGACAATAATCTAGAATTGGATATTTATACGTTGGACGAAGTTCCTAATCATCAACATTACAGTGCACTAATCGAAGCGGGTAAACAGCAAGACACAGACTTAAAACCCTATAATGACGCGGTGCAACCTGAAGATTTGTTGACGCTTATATATACATCCGGTACAACCGGTAAACCGAAAGGAGTCTATCTTACACACCATAATATCATCAGTAATGTGGGGGCTTGCTCGCACTTATTGACAGATGACATCAAAAAATCATTGAGTTTTCTTCCGTTATGCCATATTTTTGAAAGAATGGTGGTCTATATGTATATTTCAAAAGGTGTAAATATATATTATGCGGAGAATCTCGATAATATTGTAGTAGATATCAATGAGGTAAAACCCGAAGTTTTCACCACAGTACCACGAGTATTGGAAAAAGTCTATGATAAAGTCATCGAAAAAGGCAAAGCCTTGACAGGAATCAAAAAATCTTTATTCTTTTGGGCTGTTGAGTTAGGTCATCAATACCAAGAACCGAAAGTAAATAGTGCCTGGTATAATTTTAAGTTAGGCATAGCACGCAAACTTATTTTCTCAAAATGGCAACAAGCTTTAGGCGGAAATATCAAATTTATTATTTCTGGAGGTGCTGCATTGCAGCAACGCTTGGCTCGCGTGTTTTGGGCTGCTGACATTAAGGTGTTAGAAGGGTACGGATTGACGGAAACTTCACCTGTAATCGCTGTAAATTCATGGGATGCGGATGATGTAAAATTTGGATCTGTAGGTCGTGTTTTGAAAAATTTAGATGTAAAAATTGCGGAAGATGGCGAAATTCTAGTGAAAGGGCCGTCAATTACTGTTGGATACTACAAAAATGACGATTCCACGAAAGAAACAATAGATAGCGATGGATATCTACATACTGGAGACATCGGCGAATTGACAGCGGATGGATTCCTAAAAATTACCGATCGCAAAAAAGAAATCTTTAAAACTGCTGGAGGTAAATACATAGCACCGCAGGTGATGGAAAACAAATTGATGGAATCAGTGTTGATAGGTCAGGTGATGATTGTCGGAGAAAACAAAAAATTCCCTGCTGCACTTATCGTTCCAGCATTTGAAGAATTGGAGAAATACTGTAAGGTTAAGGGAATTCAATTTGATTCGCGTGATGCATTATTAAAAAATCCGCAAATTTTAGAAAAATACCAACAGGAGATTGATAAAGCGAACGAGAACTTTGGACACTGGGAAATGGTTAAAAAATTTGTATTATTGCCTAAGGAATGGACCATCGATAATGGTGAATTGACACCAAAATTATCGTTGAAAAGAAAGATTATTCTTCAAAAACACGAAGAAGAAATCAATAAAACATATGCTGAATAAGACAGAACAAGCTATAACAAAAGAAAAAGAGCCTTTTATCCAAAAGATAAAAGGCTTTGGCAAATTATTAATAGACAGTGGTAATGGTTTCGCTGAAGACAATTGCATGAAGCTCAGCGCATCACTTGCTTATTACACGGTTTTCTCTATTGGTCCATTGATTATTATTTTGATTTGGGCTTTGGGATTCTTTTATGGAAGCCAATTGGAAGGTCCTGATGGCGCTCAGCATAAAGTGATCACAGAACTAAATGAAATATTTGGTGCTGAGATAACTAAACTCTTGGATAATGCTGTAAAGCAGATTTCTTTAGAGAATAAGTCTAGTATAGGTTTATTCGTGGGTATTATTACGCTAGTGATGACTTCTACAACCATTTTTGTCGATATTCAAAATTCCATCAATTTAATTTGGAAAGTAAAGGCAAAGCCTAAAAAAGGTTGGCTAAAATTGATCATTAATCGATTAATCTCATTTTCCATGATTTTGGGATTAAGTTTTTTACTTATGGCGTCACTCTTGATAAGTAGTGTAATCGGTATAATCACCAAAAATCTGGAAGTGTTGTTGGATAGATTTAATATTGAGCATTTCAATATCGAATTTTGGAATTGGGTAAATAATGGTGTTACTTTCGTTGTCATTGCTGCCCTATTTGGTTTTATTTTTGCCTTTTTGCCGGACGCTAAAGTACGTTTTAGAGATATTCTAGGTGGATCGATATTTACCACAATTCTCTTTATGATTGGTAAATACGGAATTTCATTGTACTTATCTTATAATGCAACCGCTACCGCCTACGGAGCTGCGGGTTCTATCATAATTTTGTTGGGGTTTGTATACTATTCAGCTGCTATATTATATTTTGGAGCAGAATTTACCAAAGAATACGCTTTAAAATATGGGCGCGGCATCATGCCTGCCTCTTATGCTGTTCTCGTCAAACAAACCGAATTGGAAATCGACCCTGAAACTGGAAAACGTGAATTGGTAAAAAAACACAACGAACCAGTTCAGTAGTGAAAGATCAGAGTGTAAAATACATGTTGTTGGCGGGATTTTTCTTTGCCATCATGAACGTGTGTGTGAAATTTGTTTCGCATCTTCCTACCTTAGAAGTTGTGCTATTTCGAAGTATATTTAGCTTCGTAATCACATATTATTATTTGCGAAAAAACAATATTCCTCCTTTAGGAAATAATATTCCAGTACTAACCATGCGCGGAATAGCTGGATGTTTGGGATTAGTAGGTTCATTCTACACCCTGCAACATATACCTTTAGCCTCTGCTGTAACTATCAATTACCTTTCGCCATTTTTTACTGCCATTTTGGGAATATTTATAGTCAAACAGAAGGTTCGACCAATTCAGTTCCTATATTTTGCATTTTCAATCGCAGGCGTATTTATGCTTAAAGGATTTGATTTTCGCATATCTACAGTGGATGTAGCTATCGGTTTAGGCGCTGCTTTATTCGCAGGATTAGCGTACAATATGATAGCGCGGAGCAAAGGAAGCGAACATCCACTAGTTGTCATTTTCTACTTTCCGTTACTGACAATCCCCGTTGTAGGCGTCCTAAGTATTTTTGATTGGAAAACGCCAGTTGGCATGGATTGGTTCTACCTTTTCCTTATAGGTATATGTACACAAATAGCGCAATACTACATGACACTATCCTACCAAACGGCAAATCTTGCTAAAGTCGCTAGTTTAAATTATTTGGGTGTAATCTATGCCTTAGGTTTTGGGTACATCTTCTTTCAAGAAACTTTCAACACTATGAGTATATTAGCTATTCTCGTTATTTTATTAGGTGTATTTTTGAATCTTTTTGATCAGAAGTTATTTAAGATTCGGAGATAAATTTAGAAAAGCCAACCTCTCGGTTGGCTTTTCTTTTTAAGTAAAAAAAAATTAATTTACATCATAATGGTAAACTGTACGTCCAATGCGACCCGTACTATCAAGGCCTTCTACTACGACTTTGTATTTACCATTTCCATCCGCATTGTAAAAATCTAACGTAGCTTTACCACTTTCGTCTAATTCAACTGTAGGATTCCAATAGATTGTTGTTCTATAATCATTAGTAGCCTTTTGTGCGTCGGTTTCGTATTTAGGTGCATAGAATTTACGTTCCTTAACGTATCCTAATGGAAATAAATCAATAACATTTGTTTTAGGCAACATCGCTTCGATTTGTGCTAAAGTCATACGTGGACCTTTAGGTTTTTCCTTTTTCGTAATAATCGACACAACACCGTCATTTTGGTACAAACGGCTTACTGTACCCAAATCATCGCGTGTAAAAATTTCAATAGCCTCTATTTCAGTCGGACTTATAGAATTCAATGTATTTTCGTCGATTGGCATACCGTTCAAGAAAAACTGAACTGGAACACGACTACCTTGGTTATAGCTCCTCGTCAAATAATATTTCAATGTATTGGAATCGTATGTGACACCGGTCAACATTGTATTTAAACACATGGTCAACACATTACATCCACTCAAACGATCACCTTCTATGCGATGATCTGCCATTGATAATCCCGTCAAAGCAGAAAACTCTTTACTCGTACGCTGTACTTTACGATCTGCAGTAACTGTTACTTCATCGATCAAAATAGAAGTACGGAATTCATTCTTGCTATTAGCCAAATAACTGGACATTTCCTTATCAATATTTAATACATCATTTGCCTTATAGGGGTTATTCTCATCAATAGAAGGGAAAAATGATTGATCCATATTAATCACAATATTGCGGTAGTTGTCATTTCCACGCGCATTGATTGTCACTTTAACCGAATCCGGAAAGTTTAGGTTTTCAAAAGCAAAACGACCATTATTGTCTGTATAGGTATCTTTTCTAAAACCACGAGCTGGAATGGAAAGCAATAAACCACCATTCGGATAAGTACGACCAGTATTTAAACGTAAGGTACCTGAAAGAGTTATACCTTGCTCCGGCATAAAGTTAACTTGTGGATATTTTTCAGCGATTAGATCATCATAAGAAAATCTTCGAAAACCTTGAGTCAACAGTAAAGCGTCCAAAGCTTCTTTGCGATTGGTAACTTTCTCATCAAAGTAATAATTTGGTTTTTCGACAAAGCCAGCTAAATCCGATGTCAATAATAAATTACTCAAAATCGTATTTTCTTGATGATCATCGAAAGGTGTTTTTGTTTCGTCAATAACCGCAATTGAAAGATTTGTAGCTGCTTTTTGAGAAGTCATATTTGCCACATCCAACACAACTTTGTCTTTCTTTTTATAAGCTGATTTGTCCGTTTTAACTTGTATTGCTAAATTTTCAGCGTGATCATAAAATACCAAACGTTCACTTACAGCTTTGCCTGATGCTGTCATTAACGTGAATTGCATGACGCCATTTGGCAATTCTTGAACGGGAACACTTATGACAGAACTTGGATTTTTGATCGTTACCTGTGCTCCATAAACCAGATGCCCATTCATTTGACCAAATATATAATACGGTTGATCCTGAATTTTAGTCAGATAAGAGTCGCTTGTAATGATTTCCAGTTGTACAGCTTGCGCAGATACATCTTTCAACGTCACATTTATGCCGTCAGTTTTTACCGCTGGTAAGTCATACGTGCGTTCTTGACCATTAATAGTCACAATAGCTTTATACGAATCTCCGATAGCAGGTGTAAAATTAGTATAGCCCATCCCTAAACCAAGATCTTCGAATTCAGCTATTGCCGCTTTTTTGCTGTTGATAATTTTACCTTTTACACGTACACTTTTGCCATGTGAATCGATAGCTTTAAATGCTATACGCTTATCAACACCAGCTAATAAATCACCACCTTCTGGAAAAAATTGAACATCGTATTCCATCAAAGCATTCTTTAATGGAAAGTCACCTACCATTGCAGATTCACCATCAATCTTTACAATAAGTCTTCCTTTTTTAAATAACTCTTTTTCCTTCGCAGAAAATGAAATCGTCGCACGACCTAAATCATCAGTTTCTCCTTTACCTTTGTCAAATGGATCCCAACCGTCAATAGTCTCCCATGTAAGTTTTTTACGGACTAGCAATCCGCCATTGCTATCTCTAAATTGTACGGTTGCTTTGGTTTTGTTTCCATCTGTTGCATATGTAATTTCCGAACCCAACTTCTTATTTATGGCATCACCTACGGTGATAATTTTATTGAATAAATAATCCACATTAAAGTTCATCATCCATTTGGTATATCCTCTAAAACGGTAATTATCCTGTTTTATAACTTGTGGATCTAACACAAAATGACCTTCACCTCCATTATTTTTTAACGGAATACGTAATGTTTGTATCAATGAATCTCGTCCATTTACAATATCCACATATACAATTTTACTCGGCTCATATTCCAATTGGTTGGTATGCAAATACGTCTTAAACCATAACGTATCCCCTACAGCATAATAAGGTTTATCAAAATGTACGTGAACCTTCTCAACGGGGTATACACCCAAATATTTTTGCACTCGTTCGACAACAGTATTAATCGGAATACGTGGTACTTCCTGTGCGAAAATTGAATTTATTTGAAATAATAATAGAAAGAATACGGAAAATATTAGGTTTCTCTTTTTCATCAATACAATGTGTTTAGCTAAAAATACAAATTTTAAACTTCTTTGAGACAAAACAGGAGTTAATCCAGGTTATTTTAACATTTTTTACAACAATGGAGCTAACAATCGGCACAAGGAATCAGCCGCTTTTTGCCATCGCGGTCTTGCTTTCCAAGCCCGTAAGGTCAACAATTCAGACTGTGCCTTATCTACTTCAAATTGATTAGATAATTGGTCCGAGAATTTAGAATCAGACACCACTGCAGCGATTTCATAATTGATGTAAAAACTGCGAATATCCAAATTAACAGTTCCTACAAAAGCTAATTTGTTATCAAAAACCGCTGTTTTGGCATGTAAAAATCCTTTATTGTATAAATAAACTTTCACTCCTCTTTCCAATAAAGGTTTGAGAAAAGAAAATGAAGCATGCTGTACAAAAAATGAATCGGACTTGCTAGGCACCATCAGTTCCACCTCCACACCTGAAGATGCCGCAATTATCAATGCGCGTTCTAATTCTTCACTTGGAATATAATATGGTGTACAGAGTTGAATTTTTGTATTCGCTTCACCTATTGCAATGAGTAACGCTTCCATATTGTATGGTCCGATCGAAGCAGGATCACTAGAAACAAAACCTACGCCAGCTCTACCTTTTACCTCACTGTTTTGCTGCAAAGCATGTAAATATCCATCCTCCAAATAAAAGGATTCGCCATCGGTCTGATTCCAAGAACTCCAAAATGACACTTGCAACAAATTAATTGCTAATCCCTTAACACGAAGCGAGGTATCTCGCCAATACATCTTGTTTGGTAATTCAGATGCATTGATGTATTTATCCGAAATATTAATACCTCCGACATACCCCACACGACCGTCTATAACACATATTTTGCGGTGGTTACGGTAATTTGAATTTGCTAGTGATGTAAAAGTGACAGGTAAAAAAGCATGAAAATCAATTTTCGAATCCTTTCGTTTACGCATATGTTTCACCAAATCAGGAGAACCAAAACTATCAGCGATTAATCGGACTTTTACGCCTTCGCTAGCCTTTTGTTCTAATTGATTCAAGACTTTTAAACCAATAATATCCAATTCGAAAATATAATATTCCATATGAATGGAATGCTTTGCAAGTGCCAAATCTCGCAATAACCAATCAAACTTCTCTTCTCCATTGATTAAGAGATCGACGTCATTATTTAAAGTCGGGGAAGATAGACGTTCCTTTTTCATAAGTCTGAAAACCTTTGAAAGGTCTCCAATATCCTCCTGAATGTCTTGTATAAACGATTCCATAATCGGATCAAGCTCTTTCCATTTCTTCTCCAAACGAACAGCTTGTTCCTTATTTAAACGTTTTATTTTTTTGACTTTGACAAATTTCTGTCCAAAGAAATAATAAAGAATAAGCCCTACAAAGGGTAGAAAAATAATTACTAAAATCCAAGCGACGGTTTTTGTTGGGTTACGATTTTCAATCAGTATCGCACTGATAATTCCTGCATACAACAGCAATAATGGTATCCAATACCAATTGATCACAAAGTCAATAAATGGTTTTAATTGTTCTAGATGCATCAGTAATAGACTCTATTCTGTATGCTAAATATACTATATAAAAAATAAAGCCTACAAAATGTAGGCTCATAATTCTTATTAATATCTATATAACGCGATCCTTATCCCAGTTTTCAAGGTAATCCCCTACTCGTTTTAAAAAAGTTCCACCTAAAGCGCCATCAATCACACGATGATCGTAAGACATTGTCAAATACATCATATGACGGATTGCGATAACATCACCGTCTTCTGTTTCTAAGACAGCAGGCTTCTTGGTAATCGAACCCACTGCTAATATTGCAGCTTGCGGTTGATTAATAATTGGCATCCCAAAAATATTCCCAAACGCGCCAATATTCGTAAAAGTAAATGTGCCACCTTGTGTATCATCAGGTTTCAATTGATTGGCACGCGCACGATTTGCCAAGTCATTGACAGCCTTGCTCAATCCTACCAAACTCAATTGATCTGCATCTTTGATAACCGGCACAATAAGATTACCTGAAGGTAAAGCAGCCGCCATACCAATATTGATATGTTTACGTTTAATGATATTATATCCGTCAACAGAAACATTAATCATTGGAAAATCCTTTAAAGCTTTGCTTATCGCTTCAATGATTAACGGGGTGAAAGTAATGTTTTCTCCTTCACGCTTTTTGTACGAATCTTTAACCTTATTTCGCCAATTCACCAAATTCGTTACATCAGCTTCAACAACTGAGAACACATGCGGTGAGGTTTGGATACTTTGTACCATATGATCCGCTATCAATCGGCGCATACGATCCATTTCTACGATTTCATCGCCATTCATGCTTTTCACCACCTGCGCAGCTGCTGTTTGAACTGGTGCTGCTGTTGGAGCAGTAACAGGGATAGATTGTGAAGAAGTATGTATAGTTGTCGACTTAGGAACTGGAGCACCTCCGCGAGATGCGATATAATCCAATACATCTTGTTTAGTGACGCGTCCATCAGAACCAGAACCGACAATCGCATCTAATTCTGTCTGCGACACGTTTTCTTGCAAAGCGATGTTACGCACCAAAGGCGAGTAAAACCTTCCCTCTGTATTTATAACATTTTGGATTGGCGTGCTTTTTCGCTCTTCACCAAAATGTTCCAATCCTGGAATTTCCAATTCTGGGGTATCAGTATGTTCTACAACTGTTTCTTCTACCACAGCTGCAGGTTCTTGTACAGTACTTGAAGTGGTTTCATCTCCTACTTCGATTTCAATTAATGCAATTGTATCGCCAACTTGCGCAACAGAACCTTCCTCAAAAACTATTTCCTTTAAAACACCATTCACTGGGGATGGTACCTCCGAATCAACTTTATCTGTAGCAATTTCTGCAATAGTATCATCTTCTTTTATCGCATCACCAATGGATTTTACCCATTTTGTAATGGTCGCTTCCGATACACTCTCACCCATTTTTGGAAGAATCAACTTAAATATTGCCATACTGATTTTGTATTTTATGTCACTAAATTAAATAATTAGGAATAGAATCCCTAAAAACAAAATATAATATTTTATATTATTGATTTAACAGTAGAATATTTCTAATTGCTCTTGTCATTTACATACATATTCCAAAGCATCGCAAACGCCTGCGCAACTGTACGCTCGATGTTGATTGCACGATCGTTACGAAAGTGAAAAAGTTTTGTTTTCGTTTCATACTTTCCACTTACCGCAATCCAAACCGTTCCAACTGGCTTGTCGGGAGTACCTCCTCCTGGGCCAGCGATACCACTTGTGGCAATGCTGTAATTTGCTCCAGCTAATTTTTTCACCCCTTCCGCCATTTCGATTACTGTTTTTTCGCTCACTGCTCCAAATTCTTTCAATGTTTCTTCTTTGACACCTAATAAATTTTGTTTAATACGATTATGGTAAGCCACAATACCACAATCAAACATAGCACTAGCTCCTGAAATCCCAGTGATACCACTTGCAATACTTCCTCCTGTACAACTTTCAGCGGTAGCTAATTTTAAATTGTCATTCGCAAAAGCTTCCACAATGGCTTGCTCGATAGACACATCCTTCGTAGCAACTACATGATGCCCCAATCGCTTTACCAACTGCTGATGGTAAAAATCAACAGGTACATCACTTTCTCCAATTTGAGACAATCGCAAACGCACCAACCCAACTTTTGGCAAATAAGCTAATTTTATGTTTTCTGGGAGGCTATTTTCGATATCGGCTATTTTTTCTGCTAAGAATGATTCGCCTAGACCAATACTAATAATATGTCGATGCTCCACAAGCTGTAATGAAGCATTTTCTTTCAATTTTGGAAGTATTCGATTGGTAACAAGAAATTTCATTTCGAATGGAACACCAGGCAAAAAAGCAAAATACTTATCCTTGTCGGTAATCCACATGCCCGGCGCAGTACCTACATCATTGAAGAGCACTTCACAATCTTCTACTACATCGGCTTGCGCTTGGTTCACTTTTGGCATTATTTTGTCGGGAGCAATACGTGTAAACAAACCTTGCACATGCGCCAAAACCTTTGCATCACGTACTAATTTTTTACCGAAATAAGAAGCTATAGTTTGTTTTGTAACATCGTCCTTAGTCGGCCCTAATCCTCCTGTAACGATTATAAGATCTGCCCGCTTTGACGCCAAGTTAAGCGCATTGGATATTGCTTCGGCTGTATCCGAAATTGAAGTAATTTGCTGTACGCGAATATTAAGTAAATTCAACTGTTGACCAATCCACGCTGAATTGCTATCAACAATTTGACCCAACAATATTTCATCACCTATGGTTATGATTTCTGCATTCATAACACATAGTTAGCAAAAAAAATCTAATATGAATAATGGCTATTGCGTTTTGTTAACTTCAAATCTTGTAGCACAGACGCCTTAGCACGTATAGTAATATTATATGATTGAAAACGACCAAATGGCACCCATCCAACGGACATATCCCAACAGTGTAAATCGCGATAAATTGAGAAATTTGTCATCGCAACTTCTTTCTGTTTGATATCGTAACCTGAGTTAAATTGAATTTTCCACTTAGGTGTGACATTGATATCACCATGTAAATTGATTGTAGCTGTATAGTCACTACGTACCCTTCGTAGATTATTATCGAAATTTTTAAAGTATTGCAGACTAAATGAACCGGCCAAGTTCCATGGAATATTGAAATCTACAAACGCATTGGGATCACGGCTTATACGTGCCAAAGCTTCAGATTGTTCTTTGGTCATGTTAGGCATTTGATTACGCATAGAGTCTACGTTATTGTTACGACTCTTATTTGCATCAGGATTGAAACTATAGTCAAATGAAAGTCCGAAGTTGGTCAATCGCGCTAAATTTCCGTCTTGTATGGCATATCTATCTATTCGCTGACCTTGATTATCCAATTGATATGGATCCAATGTACCGTTGAAATTCAAGTTTATTTTTTCGTTGAATATACTTGTTCGACCCGAAAAAGAAATCGTTGAAAGTTTTAAAGAGTCTGCTGCAAAGTTGTAGTTACCACTAAATGTCAAACCTTGAAGAATTGGAATTTTCTTGAAAGCATCTTTTCCAGACTCCGTAGAATCTCCTTTATTTCTAACTTTTGCTTCAATATTATTGTCAACAGAAAAACCGATTCCCATAGATCTTCCAGAAGATGGACCACCAAACATAGCTCCATCAAAAATGGAATAATTTGACAGTTTGCCATTTTGGTCAATCCAATCTCTATAGAATCCATATTTTGGATCTCCAAAATCAGGTCTATAGTTAAAATTAACAGAAGGTGTTACAACGTGACGAATAGCCTCGAATTTTCCGATCTTGGGATAAACACCATATACTTTTGTTGACAATCCACTAGACATTGAATAGTCATATGCACGACGAAAACCACCAACGGTATCTCTTACATTTATATAACCATTTATTTCATTCGCTCTATAATTACGAATAGTTTGCAAATACCAGCGTTCGGTATAATTTACAGAAGTATTAAATTGGAAATACTTGAACGCATTTAAACTCAAACTAACAGGAATATTATGTTGGAAACCGTTTGTAAATTGTTGTAGCGTTTGTTTGCTAAATATTGTAGAATCTCCTGTCGAAAGGGAGTTACGACCTTGTAAACTATAACCAACAGTGATTCGTTGAAACCATTTTTGCTCACCGACGCGATCTTTTGAATCAAATGGATTAAAAGTAGATACGTTCAATGCGAACTGTGGCAATTCTAAATCTACTTTACCCGTTTGCATATCCTGACGATGAGAAGCACTTGATGTAAAATTCACTTTTCCATCTGCAAATACTTTTCCATATGAAATAGAGGAAGACATGTTATTTCGTGTCAACTCGTTGTAATTGTAAGTACTTCCTGCTCCCGAATTTTGAAAATATGATGAAGTACCGAAATTCACTGATGCTGAGAAGGATGTACCTGGATTAGCTTCTTGTCGTTGTGTATGAGTCCAAGTGACATTAAAATCCTTTGCACGCTTGTAATTATCAGAACCCTCTACTCCTGTTGGGGTAGAAGCAAAACGAATATTAAAGCCACCACTAAATTTATAATTCACTAAATAATTAGTACGAATAGAAGATTCCCATGCTCCTTTCGAATAGAATGAACCTCGAATTTCGGAATCCCAATAATCGTTAAATGTCAAATACCAGCCAAAATCACGTAAACCAAACCCTCGTGTAACATCATCACCAAAAGAAGGAAATAAAAATCCCGCTTGTTTTTTATTAGTTTTTGGAAAAAATCCAAATGGTACTGTTATAAACTTGAAAGGAATACCTTGAACTACGAGATGTGGCCATTCTGCTATCACTTGTTTTGAGGTAATTAATCCCTTCGGAATTGCTATACCAAAATGCGTATGTGGAAATGGCAAATCACAAGTACTGTACATCGCATGTTGAATTGACATTTCATCATAGATGTTTTTACGAAGAACACGCGCTTGAATATACCCTCCGTCTTCTTCTGTCATTATGCCAAATGTTTTTCCCTCTTGTGATTTATAGTTATACAATAATGAATCGACAGCTTTTGGTGTTTCATTTGGAAAAAGAACAACAGGTCGTCCCACATATTTACCCGTATGATCTGTTACACCACTCGCATACAACATATTTGTGTTACGGTCCAATCGAATATAATCTGCAGACAGCTCAAAGTCTTGATACTTTACTTTTGCTCCACTATATAAGTGAATAATATTTTTACTCACTTCATTCCAAGATGAGTCATTTGCAACAATAGTTACCACAGTTTCCAAACCACTTTCATCTTTCATCACCACCGTATCCTTACCGTTGGTAAGTTTCAAATGATTTTTGGATGTATCTGCAGTAGCTTTTATGGTGTCTTGGACAGATATATTTGAATTCTGTGAACGAATCATCTGTGCATACCCAACATTAATTCCTGAAATCAGAAATACTAAACCGCATAAAAAACTCGTTACCGTTTTCAAATTGAAAATCTTATATATTAATTTAGCGCAAAAATAAACTATTAACGACAAAAATAGTCAAAAAACGAATAGATAAACATGTTATTTTTTTGAATAAATTTTATGCTTTATCTTTGCCTTGAAACAGTTTTTGATTAATCACACAAAAATGTTAAAAATATAAAAATGATTCTTTTAAATAGTGTTAAATATATAAGTTCTTTTTTTGTAGCTGCGTTTATTATCGCCATAGCCTCTTCCTTTCATCCTGTCTCAAAAATTAATACTGATCCCCCTAAAAAAACATTTACAGTGGTTTTAGACCCTGGGCATGGTGGAGCGGCATTAGGAGCTGTGGGGCGCCGATCAAAAGAAAAAGATATTGTATTGGATGTATCTATTAAACTAAAAAAAGAGCTTGAAAAAATCGGGATCAATGTATTATTGACACGCAATTCTGACACTGATGTTCCATTTCGTACCCGATCAGAGATAGCAAATAAAAATCACGCAGACTTATTTATTTCCATACATGCAAACTCTGCTAATACTGCACGCAGAAAAAACCCACAAGTTACAGGTACTGAAACACTGGTTTTAGGATTTCATCGTATGAATGAACAGGACGTAGCAATTCGCGAAAATGCCGACATGCTATTAGAAGAGAATTATGAAGAGAATAACGCCGATTTAATTGGTTTTGATCCAAAAGATCCTTCTTCTTATATTGTCTTCAAAGTAATGAAACGTCAATATCGTGACCGCAGCATACGATTAGCTTCATTGATGCAAAATGAATACATCACCTCGAACAGACCAAATAGAGGAGTAAAAGAGCAAGGTTTGGCTGTATTAGCGCGTGCTAGTATGCCAGCAGTTTTGACAGAAATTGGATTTATATCGAGTCCAAGCGAAGAAGATTATATGTTATCCGAAGAAGGCCAAGCCGAAATTGTAAAAAATCTATTTGATGCTATTAAAAACTACAAAGCCGCAGTAGAAAGATAGTAAACCAAACTCGAATAAAACTGTTTAAATAGCATATATGTTTAATACTATAAAAGCGAAGAATACATTAGGTTTTGTGACAATACTTATTTTGAGTATAAGTCTTTTTCCATTAATCAGCAGTTTTACAAGTTCCTCAGCAGAAATTGAACATCAACCAGAGCCTCCTAAGTCGAAAGGTAAAATAATTGTATTGGATGCAGGGCACGGCGGAAAAGATCCTGGCGCTGTTGGGAAACTTTCACGTGAAAAAGATATTGCGCTAGCAATAACACTTAAATTAGGAAAAAAATTAGAAGCTGAACTTCCAGGAACAAAAGTTATTTACACACGTAAAACAGATATATATCCTAATCTCTACGAGCGTCCAGCACTAGCAAACAAGCATCATGCGGATATTTTTGTTTCCATTCACCTGAATGCCAGTGGCACGACGACAAAACGCGTCAAAAACAAAAAAGGTAAATGGGTAACGCAGGAAGTAGCAAATAATTCAGCAAGAGGTACAGAAACATTTGTTTTGGGTTATAATAATATGCAAAATCAAGATGTTGCGATTCGCGAGAATGCTTCTATTCTTTTAGAAGAAAATCCCGAAGAAAATTATGGGGGATTTGACCCTAAAGATCCTTCATCTTATATTGTGTTCAAGGTATTGAAAAGAAAATACCGCGACCAAAGTATTCGATTAGCCAAATTGATGCAAGAAGAATATGTAAAGGCTGGAAGACCTAACCGAGGAATTAAGGAAGGACCATTTGCAGTGTTAAAAACAGCAGGTATGCCCGCAGTTTTGACGGAAGTTGGTTTTATCAGTAATTCGGAAGAAGAAAAATTCTTAATGTCCAGCACAGGTCAAGAGGCAATTGTCAACAGTTTATTTAATGCGATTAAAAAATTCTAATTATTCGGATAACTAAACATTTTCTATCTTTAGGATGTTATTAGTATATTCATGTAGAATCTAAAACGTAGTAACTTTGAAATTATCGAACGAAACTAAAGTTGGCGCACTAACATCAATCGCCATTGCATTATTATTTATTGGATACAGTTTTTTAAAAGGGAACGATGTTTTCAGTTCCGAAAACACTTTTTATACGGATTACGACAACGTGGATGGTTTAGCCGTATCAAATCCCGTATTGGTAAACGGATTCAAAATTGGTCGAGTTTCCAAGACAACACTTATGGATAATGGAAAAATTCGGACTGAATTCAAAATCGAAGACGAATACGAAATTCCATCAAATACAATCGCTCGTATTTCTAATGATGGTTTTTTAGGTGGAAAAGTAATTGTATTTGATTTAGGAAATAGCAAAACATACGCTCGTGATGGAGACCCATTGCAATCCGACGTACAAGCGAATCTTCTCCAAAAAGTAGAACCACTACAAAAGAAAGTAGAAGATCTTGTCGTGAAATTAGACTCCGTGCTATCTGCGGTCAACACTGCATTGGATGATGAATTCCAACGTGATTTTAAAACAAGTCTGCGAAGTATCTCTATTTCATTAAAAAATGTTGAAAAGATCACGACTGATGTCGAAGGCTTAATGGGATCTGAGCGAGTACGCTTGGCGAAAATTATGCAAAATCTCGAATCTATTACTAATAACTTCAAAAATAACAGTTCGCGCATTAACCAGATAATTGCAAATCTTGACAACCTGTCATCTGATCTGTCAAAAACGGAGATTAAAGCTACCGTAGATAATGCCAATAAGGCAATGCAAGATGTGCAAGCTATTACTGACAAGATAAATAAAGGCGAAGGTTCAATTGGATTACTTGTCAATGATGACAAATTGTACAACAATTTGACTAATGCCTCTGAAAATCTTGATCAATTAGTTTTGGATCTCAAAACTAATCCTGGAAAATATTTAAAGATATCCATTTTCGGAAAGAAAGACACTAAATAAAATATAGCCTTGAGAATTCTCAAGGCTATATTTTTAGCATATTGTCATTTATCTGTCTACAAATTGTTAAACAATTGTTAAAACAACTGCTTGATACAACATTGGCATAAAATTGGTCGTTATACTAGTAATTCATAATTTAGGTTAATAATTGGTTAGTTAGAAATGTCTGGAGTTCCCCGCTTCAGACATTTTTTATTTATAGTCTTTTGCAAACTCTAATACTGAATTTATAAGAATTAATAGCTAAACCTTAATAACTACCTATAAATGTTAAACAATTGTTAAATCAACAACCACATACAACATTGGCATAAAATTGGTCGTTATAGTAGTAATTCATAATTTAGGTTAATAATTGGTTAGTTAAAAAGTCTGAAGTTCCCCGCTTCAGACTTTTTTTATGCTATAATGTTTCATTCAACCAGCCAAAGAACTCACGTTGCCATACTTGCGCATTGTGACCAGATAGCACCCAATGATTTTCTTCTGGCATAAAAACATACCTACTTTTGATTCCTTTCAATTGCGCCGCTTGAAAAGCTTCCTGTCCTTGTCCAATAGGCACGCGATAATCTTTTCCACCTTGTAAAATAAGGATAGGTGTATTCCATTTATCGACATGACGAATCGGGTTGAAGTCTTGGTATGTTTTCGCATTGGCTTTATCCCAATATGGACCACCTAAATCATAATTGGCAAAGAACAACTCTTCTGTCGTACCATACCACGATTCCATATTAAATAATCCACAGTGTGAAATAAAAGTTTTGAATCGGCCTTCGTGCACACCTGCTAACATAAAAACAGAATATCCACCATAGCTCGCACCTATAGCGCCAATACGGTCGTTATCTACATAGGGTTCTTTTTTGAAATCATCTATTGCCGAGATGTAATCACGAATTGCTTGTCCACCCCAATCTTTTGAAATATCTTTATTCCATTTTGTACCCCATCCTGGCATACCACGACGATTCGGAAGAATAACGATATAGCCTTGCGAAGCCATCAATTGAAAATTCCAACGGAATGAATAACCTTGCGTTGTAGCCGATTGTGGCCCACCTTGGCAAAATAATAAAGTTGGATATTTTTTAGTAGGATCAAAATCTGGTGGATAGATCACCCAAGAAAATAAATCTTCACCATCCGATGCTTTGGTAACACGACTTTCTACTTTTGTATCTTGAAATTGTGCGTATTTCGCATCATTCACCGTAGTTATTGGCGTTAGGTTTTTTGTTTTAAAATTATACAAATATACTTCCGTTGCGCGTGTCATCTTGGTAGAAGTAACCACTAGCCCATCTTTTGTTTCACCGACTATACCCGAAACATCGAATTGCCCTTCACTAATTTGTTGGATTTTCGGTAAAGAACGTACATTCAGATTTGTGGGAATGTCTATGGCAAATAATTGCACTGTTCCGCCTTTTGGCGCTAAAAAATAAATCTTCTTACCGTCTTTACTCCATTTGTACGAGTTGACTGTTTCATCCCAATGCGCTGTAAGATTTAGTTTTACACCTGAATTAACATCCATGATAATAATATCATTTTTGTCCGCTTCATACCCATCGGTCTTCATGCTTGTCCAAGCAAGACGTTTGCCATCAGCACTGAACTCTGGATGATTATCATAGCCCAGCATGCCTTCCGTGAGATTTTTCGCTTCTTTCGTAGCCAATACATATTGGTAAATATCCGTATTCGTGCTTGTCACATACTCTTTCCCAAATTTCTTTTTACACACGTACAAAACTGATTTTCCGTCAGGTGCCCAGACATAATCTTCAGCTCCGCCAAAAGGTACAGTAGGCGTATAAAAAGGCTGGCCTTCTAAAAGATCAATTGCTTCTCCGATTTTACCATTTTCATATGTCGCAACGAATGGATGATTGAAACGCCCATCGTTATCTTTGTCCCAATGACGATAATCTAAATTATCATAGATATAAATATTTGATTTGGGTAAATCAGCATATTTATCCACGCTGTGGTTTTTGTTAATAAGTACTTGCTTACTGTAGATAATATGTTTTTTGTCGGGAGAAATTTTAACATCCGACAATCCACCTTCTACATCTGTCAATTGAACTGCAGTGGCACCGTTGATATTTTTCTTCCACAATTGACCTTTGAAAAGATAAATGACATCATTTTCAGCAGTAATTTCAATTACGGATTCACCACCCGACTCCGTACTGAAAGCTTGTGCTGTACCACCTTTTACAGGAATTGTAAATAAGTTTTTTTCTGATTTATTTTCTTCGAAAGAATAATTCGAAACACCATACACCAAGGTTGTTCCGTCCACAGTCAAACCTTCTGCTGATACACGTCCCAATTTCCACAAATCCTCCGCATTCATAGGTCGTTTGGTCAAATAATCGTTTATTTTACTGGTAAAAACTGATTTCTCAATTCTTTTCTCTGGTGCACGTTGCCCCATTGCTGATGCACTCATAAGTAGTAAAGCAGTTAAAATAGAAACTCTATTCATCATCAAATATTTTTTAAGGCAAGATAATAAAAAAGCCAAAGGGAATAAAACACAAAAGGCTCAAGTAAAACTCAAGCCTCACACGGACTTTTTAAATTATTAGAGATTTTTGATTAAAATCCGCGACGAACAGGGGAAATTAACAAAACGTAGAATAATGATATATTCCAAAAGACGATTCAAAATTCTCCCAAACAAACTTAATATTTTTCTCTTCAGAATAAGCATCAAGATACATGTAACATACATTTTGATGCCTTCAAATCCTAGCTTTATCATTTGCGATCAAATTGATACCAGTTTACTTTTGTGGACACACGCATAAGTACAGCTAGAATTATAAATATTCCCACAGTTCCAACTATTAGCGAATAATCTCGCAATTGCATTAAGACGTATATAAACGTATAGAACAAACCCAAAATTCCAGCAAAAAGTAATGCTGTATTATGATTTTTTGTAATCATATAGATAAACGAAGCAATAAGCAGAATTGTCGCTAGTGCAGAAATTAAGTATGCTGGATTGAAACCAATATGTTCTGAAAAGGCTAATAGTAGAGAATAGAATAGCACCATAGCAGCACCAATCAAAATATATTGGATGAGGTGAATACGTTGTTTATTGATAATCTCTGTAAAGAATAAGGATGCAAATGTCAATATGATTACCAAAATGCCATATTTGGCCACACGCGTAGTTTTTTGGTAATTGTTCACTTCTGGTAAGAAATTAACCTGTATCATGTCCATATCCGTAGATACTAAATTGGAGTTGGCTCCAGCAGCAGGATTCAATTCAGGCAAATAATCTATAGTTTTTTCGGATAAAGCTAAATCTTGAAAACTATAAATCTGGGACTGTCCAATCCAATGTTGCGGCAACTTACGTGCGAAACTTGGAATATTCCATTCTGCCGTAAAGCTTGAATCTTGCACATCACGATCGTCAGGTAGAAAACCTCCATTGAAACTTGGTTTGCCCCATTTTCCCGTAATATTGAGTTTAGTCTGATTTGCCAAGGGCAAATAATTAAAAGATTTTGAACCTTTTAATTCGTACGCGATATGAAAGGATGATATAAAATTTTCGTCAGTCAATTTTAAATCCGCAACCAAATTATTTGGAAAGAGTGTAAACAACTTTCCATTCATTTTAAGTGGAATTGATACACCAGCAAAATTCAATTTTGGTGCTATCGAGACACCTTTAACATCCTCTATACCCAAAACGATTTTGGCTTGTGACCAATTCACAGCATCTTTCGGAATATTTAGACTTTCCAAATCAATTTTTGGAAAAGCACCTCGCATATCCAATTTTGAGGTATAGACTACAGACTGAAAAATTCCTCTTTTGAGGTATTCTGGATTAACATCTACTTTTACTTGAGTCTGTTCTGGTAATAGGAAAATCCAATCTTCTACAATGCTGTGGGTTGTTATTTCCTTTCCTAACGCATTTTTCTCTATAGATTCTTCACTGTATTTATAAGGAACAGCCAAAATAGGTGTAGACACGACTTGAGATTTCCCCCACTTCGCAGATATATCTGTTGAAACTTGTGACTCCCTTATTTTTCGTTCGCGAATTAAGTCATTGACTAAGTTCAACGGAATTAACATAAGTAGTGTAAGAAAGGATATTACACCCAATTTCAGGACAATTGAATTCACAATACGGTCATATAATGTTGGAGAATTTCGATTATGTTCTTCCAGAGTGGGGTTTTGATTATTAGTTTCCATAATTATATACTTTGAATTTTTGACTTTAAGTAAAGTGAATGCTGAAGATCGACTAATGGTTTGGCTAAATAGTCTTTGAATTCTATATGATGAAATTTACTTAGTGATTTCCCTTTTTGATAACTGAACATGTAATACCGAATAAATTCGGGATAGATAACTGTACCAACGCCAATCATCGCATACATATAGAGACTTCGTTTTCCGTTTCCCATAAGTAAATATTGCATAGCTATTTCGCCCTGAATGTCCGTATTCGTTTCAGTAATCACGTGAAAGACATCGTGATTTTCCAGCTTTGGCATGATATCGAACCCGTTTGATAAATAGAAATTTCCCAGTGCGTAGCCTAAAGTATTCGTAGGATATGCCAGGAAATCCGATACACTTAGTCCCCATGCTTTCCTATTGCGTTTGAATAGCTCTGTGTATAGAACAGACGAATCATTATAAAGAAATAACATAAATCGTAATCTCATAATTTATAACTTAAAAGTACTTTGTATTTCAAAGTTTATGGGTAAAAAAATTTATTTGTACTGTTGTTTTATTAAATTTTCTAACGCTGAGAGATGATTCTCAAAAGCTTTCTGACCTTTATCTGTCTTACGATATTTTGTATTGGGTTTTCGATCTACAAATGATTTTTCTACCGTAATATATCCCTCCTTCTCCAAACTTTTGAGGTTTGAAGCCAAGTTTCCATCCGTCACTCCCAAAAGTTCTTTCAACGAATTGAAATCATAATGTTCGTTTGCGACCAAAACACTCATGATCTGCAAACGCACACGATTTTCTAATACTTTGTCATATAGAGATAAATCTAAATTCACTTTTCGTAGCGTTGATGAACGATTAAACCGTAAATAATGTGTAGAATTCCAAATCCGAACGCCCAAAAGTAGATGCCGTATCCGGGAAGGCACAAAGCTAACAATCCTAAAATAATATCCAAAATGCCCAACCAACGTAATTCTTTGAACGTAAAACTGGAAGCTGCACTCAACGCCAATCCATAAAAAATCAACATCGTAGATGCAATCATACCGTAGTCCCCTTTACATATAAAAATCAGCGAAAGTAAACCACCGGTTAGTAATGGTACTGCCATAGCCTTGAATAAAGCTTTGCTTGTTGGATTCCAAACAGATTGTCCAGATTTCTTCGCTTTTTGTCTAGCCATATAATAGCCTGTTCCTATTGATACAACCAATACAGATAAGGCTATAACTATTAACGTTGGTATGTTTCCATTATTGACATAATGGTCGTGGTAACCAAATTCACTATTAAATCCATACACCAATACATAAGCTACAAAAGCTCCTACTAAGGCGTAACTTCCGATTAAAACACCCGAAAGCCCACTAATTGACATGAACTTTGATGATTTCTCCATCAAGGAGCGTATCTGTCCAATTTGATTTATTAAGTCTTTCTGATTCATAAAAGTACTTTGATATACAAAGTTATGTATATTATCCAGACTTGCAAATTATTTTTATTTAAAAGGACAAAAATTAATAGTCTTGCTTTTAGTCATTTAGAATATTCAGCCGAAAATAAATGCATTTTTTTCAGAACAACACTTGACAAGTATGCAAAATGATTCTATCTTTGTGACACAATAAAAAAATCCTAACTGCGGAAGTGGCGTAATTGGTAGCCGCACCAGACTTAGGATCTGGCGCCGCGAGGCGTGGGGGTTCGAGTCCCTTCTTCCGCACTTGATATCCTCCCGAACAAAATGCATCGGGAGGATTTTTTTTATAATGCGAAAATAACGCTTAACAAGTATGAATATTTCACATCAGAAAATCGACGACATCAACGCTAAAATTACCGTTGATTTAGCACCAGAAGATTATAATCCGGCAGTTGACAAAGCGATTAAAGATCAAGCTAAAAAAGCAAAATTACCAGGATTCCGTCCAGGGTTGGTACCTGTAGGTCACATCAGACGTACTTATGGTAAATCAATTCTACTTGACGAGATCAATCGCGTAGTAAACGACAAAATTTCAGCATATATCACAGAACAAAAATTGGAAGTATTGGGTCAACCCCTTCCAGTAGAAGGTGATGATGCCAATTACAACTGGGATTTCAAAGATACATTCAGTTTTAACTATGAAATTGGTTTGGCTCCAGAATTCGAAGTTCCTTTCACGGCAGAAACTGAATTTACAGAGTACGACATCAAAGCTGATGAAGCGACTTTAGCAGAGCGTATCAAAAACTTACGTCGTAGCTACGGTAAAATGACGAACCCAGAAGTATCTGAAGCAGGTGACGTATTATACGCTACATTGAAACAAGATAAAGAAGAAGGTATCGAGCAAACTACTTCAGTTCGTACAGATATTATCGAAGATGAAGCTATAAAATCATCATTAGTAGGTCTTAAAAAAGACGACGTTGTAAAAATTGATGTTAAAAAAGCATTTAACTCTGTAGATTTAGCACGTATTTTGGCTATCACTGAAGAACAAGTTGCTGAATTGGACGTAACTGATTTCGAATTGACAGTTAAAAATATCAACCGTCTTGAAGAGTCTGATTTGAACCAAGAGTTTTTCGATAAATTATTCGCTGCTGATGAAGTAACTACTGAAGAGCAATTCAACGCGAAAGTAAAAGAAGAAGTTGAAAACTTATTCAAACAAAACTCAGCTCAAAAATTACGTAACGATATGTATACTTTCGGTATGGATAAAGTTGACGTAAAATTCCCAGATGAGTTTTTGAAAAGATGGTTAAAAGCTACAAATCCTAACTTATCTGCTGAAGAAATCGAAGAAGGTTTTGCTGACTTCGTAAGCAACTTGAAATGGACGATCATCGAAAACCGTATCGTTACAGCTAACAATTTAGAAGTTAAATACGATGAGGTAGTTGATTTAGCGAAAGAGCGTATCTACGGTCAAATCAAAATGTACAACATCAACGAAGAGCCTACTGATGAGCAATTAGGTCAATTTGCACTTCAATTGTTGTCAGACAGAGAGCAAGCTAATCGTTTATTCGAAGAAGTAAAAGCTTTGAAAGTATTCGATCATTTGAAATCAACTGTGAAAATCAACACAGAAGCTATCGATTACGATAAATTCCAAGAATTAGAAAAATAATATTTATATTGATTTTTTGAATGTAAAAGGTTAGCAAATTATTTTGCTAACCTTTTTTATTAATAAGCCATGATCATACGTCCAGCACTTAAATTTGAAGCAGATAAAATCGCAAAATTAATGAATCTTGCTATGCTTGAGATTACCTATCAATTTATAGGTGAAGAAAATAAAGAGAAGGCAAATGCTTTCTTAGCGCACTTTGTAGCACAAGAGAACAACCAATATTCGTATCAAAATATTTTTGTAGCAGAAGAAAATAATGAAATTCTAGGACAAATTTCCATATATGATGGAGCTAAATTACAAGAATTGCGTCAACCTATTTGGGATAAAATTAAAGCCGATCGAGATGTAGATTACTGGGCAGAGAATGAAACGCAAGCAGGAGAAATGTATATCGACACTCTTGCAGTAAGCCCCAATACGCAAGGAAAAGGAATTGGTAAACAATTAATACAATATGCAATTGATGAGGTTGTCGTCAAACAGAAGAAAGTTTTGGGACTTTTGGTGGATAAAGAAAATCCAGCTGCCAAACGCTTATACGAAAGAATTGGCTTTAAAACAGTTAAGGATGTTCGCATTTTTGGTAAAGCGATGGAGCACATGCAATATGCATAATGCTCCATGTAATTATAATTCCTAAAATTGAATATTATAACCTACAGATATTCTTCCAAATGGAAACTCCCGCTGAAAATCTGGGTATTTATCTTCTTTAAAATGTCCTTCTAAGGCAAAATAACCAGAAGCGACATTTAATGAAAAGCGACTGAATAATCTTAAACTTGCTTCTAGTGTAGTGGTATGCAATATATAATATGATTCATTGCCACTTATGGTATGAAAATAACCACCGTTATAATCACCTGTTACCATCAAACGATTCAACAAACTCAATTCCCCACGAAAACGATAAGATGCTCCTGAACCGTAGTTGTAATTTCGACTGTCGCCATACAGTAAATAAGGGTCAGGCACCGCAGCAAGTACGACCGCTCCTGCCCCCACACTTAGGTTCAACCGATTATTTTTCTTATATCTAAATTGTGAGTTCCAGTTATACACTAAACTTTGCGCACCGTAGAAAAACGCATCATTATTGTAGAAGTCATAATGCGCATTCAATGTACCAAAATGTTCACCTCGTCTCGACTTGAAAAACTGTGCTCCACTTAACAAGGCATGTACATTGACAGCATTAATAAACGTACTATCCCCATTCCCTACTTCCAAATTCACATGAAACTCATCAAAGGGCCTTTTGTAATTGTGGTCACCATTGCTGTAATGAAACCTTAATCTATTATATATTGAATTCTTGCCCTTTTCTAAAAAATCACCTTCCCTAGCATCAAAACGACGAAATCCCATATCAAATTCAGCACTGATATGTGAAGAATCTACAGCATAATAATCATCAATCTTCTTACCCCACTTTCCATCCAATAGCCTATTTAAACTATTTACAGGATTAACCAGCAATGCAACAATCTCGTTCCCTATCATATTATGCCCATGTTTGCTTCGGGACAATATATTACGCGAGACGCGATGTGTCATTTCTCCCAAAATCACACCGCCAAAAGTCGTGTTTACCAAATCATTTATCGAAGGATGCTGTGTCTCCCCTGCTGTCTCCCAGATGTAACTACCTACAACAGTCGCGATACTGGATTGGTAAAAATTATACCCATTGCTTCGGAAAGCATTAAAATATAATTGACCGTGCCACGGGTGGTCAATTTGGTTTGTGGTGAATTGATTATCGTCCCAATCCCAAGCACTAATACGCTGATGATTTAAAAAATTCTTGAAAGAAATATACGAATACGGATCACGTGTGATAAAACGGTTAAATGTCGCTGGAAATGCCTGTGCTAAAAACCATTCTGTACTTGCACGCCAAAAATGCTTTTTGCGTGTTGGAATCAATTCTTGCACTGTCGTATCAGACTTTGAAAGATTAATCGGCTTCCAAAAATTACGTGGATAATTTTCAGCTGAATCCAAAGTTATAATTAAGGAATCATTCTTCGAGAAAGAAATATCCTCAGCCTTTGAATAAGAGCAGCATAAAAGAACTAAAAATAAAACTTGAAAACATTTTATCATTCAACAAAAATATGAAATTTAAAAAGAGAATAAATTTCAGTTAGTATAATTGGACAGTTTTATTACAAACAGTGTTATAAACAAATAGCCTAGTCAAAAGCTAGGCTATTAACTTCTATCTTTAATAACTAATTACACCATTGGCACTTCCATGATCAATACGGAAGCATTTTCTTTCGCTGTCAATGTAATAGAAGACACATCTGTAATGCCAATAGCATCTCTTCTCTCCAAAGTTTCATTAGCTATTTCCAATTGTCCTTCCAATAAGAAAATATACACCCCTGTTCCTTCTCCTTTTAATGCATATTCTACAACGTTTCCAGCATCCAAATCTGCTAAATGAAACCACGCATCTTGGTGAATCCAAGTACCTTCGTCATCGGAATTTGGTGAGATAACTTGTTGCAATTTATTTTTACGATCTGCCGGGTCAATTTTGATTTGATCGTATCGTGGCGTTACGTTTTCTTTATTTGGGAATAACCAAATTTGTAAAAATTTAACAGGATCAACTTCACTTCCATTGAATTCACTATGTGCTACACCAGTTCCTGCGCTCATCACCTGAATTTCGTTGGGCTGAATTGTTCCTTCATTACCCATACTATCGCTATGTGCCAAGGTACCTTCTAATGGAATAGATATAATTTCCATATTGCTGTGCGGATGACGACCAAAACCATTTCCTCCTGCAACAAAATCATCGTTCAATACGCGCAATGCCCCAAAATGCATACGCTGTGGATTGTTGTATCCTGCAAAACTAAATGTGTGGTGGCTTTTCAACCAACCGTGATCTGCATATCCTCTGCTATCTGCTTTATGAATTATCGTTCTCATTTTATTTTCCTTTCTAATTTGATACTACAAAGTTACCATCCTGCTACGCAGAAATTCTTAACCTACATTAAGAAAATATTAGTTACGCTCTGCACGAAGCTTACTCAAAAATTCAGGAGTAATACCAATATAAGAAGCGATGGATTTCTGTGGTATAGTATGAATCAGTGTAGGATACAAATCACAGAATTTTTCATAGCGTAATTTGGCTGTAAGACTAAGGTAATTTATTGTGCGTTGATTACTCGCTGCCAGCGCATTTTCACTCAAAATACGAAAATAACGTTCGAGCCTTGGAATTCTATCAAAAATAGAAACTTGACAAGTACGACTAAGCAATAATACCTTACTCTCCAATAAAGCGTCAATATTCAATTCACTTGGTTTATTTTTCACCAACGAATACATATCCGAAATCCACCAATTCTCAGGCGCAAACTGCACAATATGTTCAAAACCGTCACGGTCAACTGTGTACGAACGTAAACATCCTTCCACTACAAAAGCAGAATACGACGCTACTTCACCAGCTTGATGCAGAAATTTTTTACGTGGAACATCCTTTGCTTTGACCAGCTCGCGAACGATTTCTACCTCTTCTTCTGTAAGGGGAACAATACTTTGGATATGCTGTATTAATTTTTCAACCATAAAAAAGGACGACTAATTGTCGTCCTTACTAAAATACTATTTAATTTCGGTATAGCCAATCTACATTGCATATAGGCCCTTTATTAAGGATGCTCTGTATAAGTTAACACTATTTAATTTCAGAATATCCTACTCCCATATTTTGAAACATAAACGCCCAACGGTCTGCATTTTCTTCAATTTGCATGGCTGTTGATTTACCTGCGCCATGTCCTGCTTTGGTATCAATACGAATTAATACTGGATTACTTCCTTTGTGGTACTCTTGAAGACGAGCTGCAAATTTAAACGAATGCGCTGGAACCACACGGTCGTCGTGATCTGCGGTCGTGACCATCGTCGCAGGATACGAAGTATTTGGTTTTAATGCATGATAAGGTGAATACTTGTACAAATAGTCAAACATCTCTTTGCTATCATCTGCTGTGCCGTAATCAAAAGCCCAACCCGCACCAGCTGTAAACTTATGGTAACGCAACATATCCAATACACCCACGGCAGGAAACGCAACTTTAAACAACTCTGGTCGCTGTGTCATGCAAGCACCAACCAAAAGTCCACCATTCGAACCCCCAGCGATTGCTAATTTTTCGGAAGAAGTATATTTTTCATTGATTAAATATTCTGCTGCCGCAATGAAGTCGTCAAAGACATTTTGCTTTTTCAATTTTGTACCTGCTAAATGCCAGTTTTCGCCGTACTCGCCACCTCCGCGGAGATTAGCTACGGCGTATACACCACCTTGCTCTAACAAAATTGTATGCGCTAAACTGAAAGACGGTGTCAGACTGATGTTAAATCCGCCATAAGCATATAATAATGTTGGATTTGTTCCATCTAGTTTTACACCTTTTTTGTGTGTAATAATCATCGGAACTTTTGTACCATCTTTTGACGTATAAAATATTTGCTTGGACTCATATTGCGAAGGATCAAATTTCGCACCCGATTCTTTGTAGATTTCTGATTTTCCGGAAGCAATATCATATTTGTAAATAGTACTTGGATGAATGTACGAAGTAAACGAATAATACAAATCTTTATCTTCTTTCTTTGCACCAAAACCTGAAGCAGTTCCTACACCTGGTAATTCAATATCACGCTCTAGTTTGCCATTGCGATCAAATTGTTTCACCAATGAAGTCGCATCTTTCAAGTAAGAAGCGAATATTTTACCACCACCTATGGATGGGCTCAATACATTATCCGTTTCAGGAATTAAATCTGTCCAATTTTCAGGAGTTGGTTTAGCAAAATCAACAGTTACAATACGACCATTTGGCGCGTTTAATTCGGTATAAATAAACAATTTGCTACCGTCATTGTCCATGACATAATGATTCTTATCCATATTATTCACGACAGCGACAAATTTTGAATCTGGGATACTTAAATCTTTCACCCACAATTCATTACCTGAAGTCGTATTCGCTGCACTTACTATTAAAAATCGCTCATCTTCAGTCAGTCCTGCACCTATATAACGACGTTTCATACTTTCGCCACCAAAGACCAATTCGTCTTCTTTTTGTGGCGTATTTAATCTATGGAAATACAATTTGTGCACATCCGTCATCGCGGACAAAGCAGAACCAGCTTTCGGCTTTTCGTATGAACTGTAATAAAAACCTTCATTACCTCTCCATGCGGGACCAGAGAATTTGACATCAATTAATGTATCACCCACTACAGACTTATCATCTGCTTTCAACACCACAACCTTACGCCAATCCGAACCACCCTCTGAAAGTTGATACGCCACTAATGAACCATCCTTACTAAAAGAAATACCAGCTAAAGAGGTCGTTCCATCTGTCGAAAATTTATTTGGATCTAAGAATACCTCTTCCTTGCCATTATCGCCTTTTTTACGGTATAATACCGATTGATTTTGAAGTCCATCATTTTTGTACCAATAAATATACTCTCCCTCTTGATACGGAGCGGAGTATTTCTCGTAATTCCATAAAGTTTCCAAACGAGATTTGATGGCATCACGAAAAGGTATTTGAGACAAATAATCTTGTGTTACTTCATTTTGAGCTGTAACCCAAGCTTTTGTTTTATCGGACAAATCATCCTCTAACCAACGATAAGGGTCTTCCACTTCTACACCAAAATAAGTGTCCTTTTGATCAACTTTCTCTGTTTGTGGATACGGTTTTAGCGTAATTTCTTTCACTGCTTCGATTTTATTTTGCGATTGACAGCCAACTAGAGCTGTCGCTAACAACATTAAACTTAAATTTCTTGCCATAATTTATCATCTATATAAACAAAACTACTAAATATTATGAGTTTGCGCCAAGAGGGTTGTAATCAACGTGCTATTTCGGTATTTTTACCGCTTATGCAAACAAGAAACAAAATATATTTTGCTTCCGATTTTCACTTAGGGGCTTATCCTTTAGAAAAATCCGCTGAACGAGAAAAAGTTATTGTGCAATGGCTAGATGCTATTAAGCATGATGCGATCGAACTATATTTAGTGGGTGATATTTTTGATTTCTGGTTTGAATATGCAACCGTAATTCCCAAAGGCTATATTCGATTCTTAGGAAAATTGGCAGAATTGGCTGATTTAGGAATCAAAATCACTTTTTTCAAAGGCAATCACGACATGTGGATGTTTGGGTATTTGAAAGAAGAGCTGAATGCGCGCATTATAGACAATGAATTGTTGTTAAACCTTAATGGCAAGTCATTTTATATCCATCACGGGGACGGATTAGGTCCTGGCGATGCGAAATATAAGTTTTTGAAGAAGATATTCAGAAGTTCTTTTTGTCAATGGCTATTTGCAAGGCTACATCCTAATCTAGGAATTGGTATTGCGACCCGTTGGTCAAAACATAGCCGTGTTTCTAGCAATGCGCCTGAAACTTTTTTGGGAGAAGATAAAGAATGGCTAATTCAGTACAGCAAAGAATTATTGAATTCGCAACAATATGATTTTATGATTTATGGACATCGCCATGTCCCTTATGATATTATCGTAAAAGACAATACTCAAATCGTGAATTTAGGAGAATGGATAAATCATCGTACGTACGCTGTGTGGGATGGAGATAAATTAACTTTGCAGCAATGGAACTAAGCAAAGGTATTGCGTCTATTTATCCTTTGGCTGATGTGGAGATGGATAAAATCATTGCATTAGCAGAAAAAGTTACCCTCTCAAAAAATGACATTCTCATTCAGCAAAAACAAATTAATAAATACATTTACTTCCTTGAAGAAGGAATCTGTCGAATCTTTTACCCGAAAGAAGAAAAAGAAGTTGTATTAGACTTTTGCTTTCCAGGTGATATCATATTACCACTCAACAGTTACATACACTGCTTGCCAACTTATGAAATTGTAGATACCTTATCGGATTGTTCTATTTACCGCATTTCTATATCAAAGCTCCAAGAATTGTATACCACTTCGCTACATATTGCGAATTGGGGAAGAAAATTAGCGGAATTAGAAACACTAAAAATCGAAGAAAGACTCATGCAAAGTCTTTTTAAATCAGCAGCCGAGCGCTATGCTGATTTACTTCGTAAAGCTCCCCAACTATTGCATCACATCAAATTGGGCTATATCGCCTCTTACCTTGGCGTTACGCAAGTTACGTTGTCCCGAATCCGAGCAGAGGTAAAATAGTTTTTTATCATTTGTAAAAAGTTATTCCTCCTAAAATCCTGACCTTTGTGTTACAACAAAAGGAAAAAACATGAATTGGATATTTTTAATTTTAGGTGGTTTATTTGAAATAGGTTTTACCACATGTCTAGGAAAAGCTAAAGACGCGACAGGCAACGAAAGTTTAGCTTGGTATGGTGGATTTGTGGTTTGTCTATTCGCATCAATGGGTTTATTGATTAAAGCAACTCAAACTTTGCCACTCGGAACAGCTTATGCTGTTTGGACAGGGATTGGTGCTGTAGGTACCGTGTTGATGGGAATATTTTTTTTCAAAGAACCCGCTGACTTTTGGCGTATATTCTTCATTTTTACTTTAATCGCATCTATTGTAGGGCTTAAAGCAGTTTCAAGTCATTAAGAAATCCTGCTCAATTAATATAAATTTTCAGTAATTTTGCCTTTCCAAAAGGCAAATAAGCCTGTGGAATTTAGAATTATGTTAGAAAAATTACAAGCTATTAAGGAAAGATGGGAAGAAGTGGAAGCTGAATTAAGCAATCCAGAAACCATCTCGGATATGAAACGTTTTGCAAAATTGAACAAGGAATACAAAGACTTGGGAAAAATTGTGGATCAATATCATATTTATAGAAATATTGTTAGCAATATGGAAGCTAACAAAGAGATTCTTTTGAATGAAAAGGATCAAGAGTTGCGTGAAATGGCAAAAGAAGAGCAGGATATGCTTTATGCGCAAAAAGAGGAAAAAGAAGAAGAAATTCGTCTTATGTTGATCCCTAAAGATCCTGAAGACGCTAAAAACGCTATTATTGAGATTCGTGGTGGTACGGGAGGTGATGAAGCAGCAATTTTTGCTGGAGATTTATACCGTATGTACACACGTTATTTTGAGAAAAAAGGATGGCGTAATGAAGTAATGGATGTGACGGAAGGTACTTCTGGTGGTTATAAAGAAGTAATCTTGAAAGTCATTGGTGAAGATGTTTACGGTCAATTGAAATATGAATCTGGTGTACACCGTGTGCAACGTGTCCCTGACACCGAAACGCAGGGTCGTGTACACACATCTGCTGCATCTGTAGCGGTATTACCTGAAGCAGAAGAAGTCGATGTAGAGTTGAATCCTGGAGATATCGAATTACAAACGTCACGTTCTGGTGGTGCTGGTGGTCAAAACGTAAATAAAGTAGAAACAAAAGTTCAATTAACACACAAACCAACAGGTATTGTTGTCGTTTGTCAAGTAGAACGTTCGCAATTGGCGAACCGCGAATTAGCGATGGAGATGCTTCGTAATAAACTTTACGAGATTGAATTGAACAAAAAGAATGGAGATATTGCTGCTAAACGTAAGACTTTGGTATCTTCTGGAGACCGTTCGGCGAAAGTTCGTACATATAATTACCCACAAGGTCGTGTAACTGAACATAGAATTGGTTTGACGATGTATAATCTTACGGCTATTATGGACGGTGATATTCAGGACATTATCGATGCATTGCAGTTTGCAGAGAATGCAGAGAAGATGAAAGATGGTGCTGTAGACTAATTTTTTTGCAAAAAAAGTTTGTTTTTACGCAAAACAGCCCTATATTTGCACACCTTCTCAGATGAAGGGTTTAGGTCTGGTAGTTCAGCTGGTTAGAATACATGCCTGTCACGCATGGGGTCGCGGGTTCGAGTCCCGTCCAGACCGCAACAAGAAGAAAGAAAAAGTTCTTTCAACGTTCTGAAAAATATTGAAAATAATTTTGGTCTGGTAGTTCAGCTGGTTAGAATACATGCCTGTCACGCATGGGGTCGCGGGTTCGAGTCCCGTCCAGACCGCCAAATTATTTCGACGATTTCAATCGTTCTTTAAAAGCATTCAAAAAGATTTTAGGTCTGGTAGTTCAGCTGGTTAGAATACATGCCTGTCACGCATGGGGTCGCGGGTTCGAGTCCCGTCCAGACCGCTAAAATTCTTTTTAAATACAACAACTAAAAATCTTAGGTCTGGTAGTTCAGCTGGTTAGAATACATGCCTGTCACGCATGGGGTCGCGGGTTCGAGTCCCGTCCAGACCGCTTAAGATATTTCAAAAAGGTTATTCATTTATTTGAATAACCTTTTTTTGTTTATGATAAAATACATACTTAGTATTCTTTATCTTTTAATTTGAATTTTGCTGTAAAGCTGACGCTATTATTGTTGAATCTATTTTTTAACAATAATTTATATACTAAAGTTGATAATTAATCATTCACTAAATAATTATTAAACTATGTCTGATTTCTTTTGAGACTAAGGTTTTCTGAAATAACAATTACACGAGCTTCATCTAATGGATAAAAAAACACAAAAATTGCAGATAATAATGCCCCAATGGCTGGAAAAAAGCTTAAAAACATACGTATTCCGTTTAACGTATCATCTGACTGTATAGTGTTGGCTTGAAATCCAAAATAGCCCAATAGCCATCCTGTCAAAGCCGATCCGAATGCCCAGCCTAATTTTTGACTCATAGAAGAAGAGCTAAATATCAAACCTGTTGCACGTCTTCCTGTTTTATATTCCGAATAATCTACACAATCTGCATACATAGACCATAATAATGGAAATACAATACCAGCACAACAACTAATTAGAATCTGTAGTGTGAATATTTCAAAAACACCGTCTCTTGGTATCCAGTAGAAAAATATACTTCCCATGAATGCGATAAGCATACTTCCAATAAAAGTATTTTTCTTTCCTATACGATTACTTAATGGCGCTGCTATAATGACACCTACTAAATTGGCTAACTGTCCGATCGAGAAGTACAAACCACTTAATACAAATGGAATTTGAAAAATCTTAATATGATCAAACAGATCTTCTTCTACGTAATATTTGAAATAATATAGCGCTGCTCCATCCCTTACAGAATTAAAAACTAAAGTAAAAACACCAGCTCCCAGTAAAATCCACCATGGCTTGTTTCGAAGCAAGTTTTTAACATCTTCCTTTAATGAGCTGTGGTCATCTGAAATAGTAACAACGCGTTCTTTTGTCCACAAAAAACAGAGAAAAAACAAAATTACAGCACTCACAGCTACAACACTTGCGGCCATTACCCAGCCGTATTGCTGATTGGATGACTCAATATCATTATCGCTAAAATAGCTCACTAGCGGATTGAAAAATAGTAAAGTCACAAAACTCCCAAGATAAGCAAATGTCATTCTATAGGTAGCCAGAACACTTCTAGTTTTCGGTGATGAGCTCATGACTCCTAACAAAGATGCATAAGGCACATTGATTACCGAATACACAATCATCATCAAAGAATAAGTAGCATAGGCATAAATAATTTTCCCTGAATCATTAAATGAAGGAGTATAAAACGTGAAAACACCAATAACTCCAAAGGGCACTGCGACATACAATAAGTAAGGTCGAAACTTACCCCATCTGGACTTCGTTCTATCTGCTATCGCACCTATAATTGGATCAAAGAGAGAATCCCAGACTCTTGTAATTAAAAACATGGTACCCACTACTTGCGCCTCTAAACCAAAGACATCAGTATAGAAAAACATGAGGTACATGCCGAACAGCTTCCAAAACATAGAAGATGCGGCATCACCAAAACCATAACCTATCTTCTCTTTTAGGGTTACCTTTTCAGAAATCATTTAATAACAGTTTTTGTTGGTCAGAAAGCTATTGCTCCAGATTGTTGGATATCAATTGGCTTAATTGCTGTATAGATGTAGCTGATCTGTAACCATCGGGCGGAGTATTTAGACAGTAATCTAATAGGCGATCGACAGAAGATACGGCTACATGCATACGTGTATCACTAGATGCATAGTAAATATAAACTTTACCATCGTCATCTGCAATCCATCCGTTAGAAAAAAGCACATTTGACACATCTCCTATTCGTTCATCGTCTTGTGGAGCCATAAAATACCCTCCTGGTTCGGCTATCAATACCGTTGGGTTTGTTAAATCTGTTAAATAAAGATATAAAACATAGCGTAAGCCTGCTGCACAAGCACGCACCCCATGCGCTAAGTGCAACCAACCTTTTTCAGTTTTCAAGGGAGCTGGGCCTTCCCCATTCTTTAATTCTTTGATCGTATGGTAGAAGCGGTGATTTATAATAATTTCATGTTCTATAGAGACATCGTACAAAGAATCTACCAAAGTCCAACCAATCCCACCACCACTACCTGCATCTATAAAACTATCTTGTGGTCTTGTGTAGAGTGCATATTTACCTTCGACAAATTCTGGGTGCAACACTACATTTCGTTGTTGACTTCTAGATTTAATATCAGGTAGCCTTTCCCAGTCTATTAAATCCTTTGTTCGAACAATTCCCGCAGACGCCACTGCAGAGGAAAAATCTTCAGGTGATGCTGTTGTATCTTTTCTTTCTGCACAAAATATGCCATATACCCAACCGTCATCATGTGCAGTTATTCGCATATCGTATATATTGGTCTCCGGATTATCCGCCTCAGGGAATGTAATAGGATAATTCCAAAACTTAAAACTATCTACTCCATTATCACTTTCGGCGATTGCAAAAAACGATTTCCGATCATTCCCTTCTACGCGTACGACAACTAGATATTTGTTATTCCACTTTATTGCCCCAGCATTGAATGTTCCATTTATACCGAATCTTTCCATTAAATAAGGGTTTTGATTTTCATCTAAATCATATCTCCAAAATAACGGTGTGTGTTCTGCTGTAAGAATGGGATATTTGTACCGTTCAAAAACCCCGTTCCCTGGAAAAACTGGTTCATTTTTCCTATTTAATAGAAGTTCATGATTTCTGGTTAAAACCTCAAATCTTTTCTGAAATAACTCATTCATGTTAATTTTCTAAAGTTTATCCGTGTTCAAGGACATACCAAAGCTTGATCGTATGTAAATACAACTACTTAATCTTTGAAATAAAATCAATTATTTGCTACTTCTTAAAGTTTCTCTAATAAGTTTACCCCACGGTTTTAAATCGCTTTCAATCCATTTACTCGTTGGAGAGTTTGTATTAGTAATCATAGAGCAGGTTTCATTTTTATCGGCTAATGACCATCCAACCCAGCTTATACTATTTTTATTCATCCATGATTGCCATACATTCCATTCCTCCATATCTAACGGACCATCACCAGTAGCTTCCATTCCGGCGCATTCAGAAACGAAAATTGGGATTTGCTTATTTAGCGCATAATCTGCTCTATCGCGTAAAAACTGTTTATGTGTAGCCGCATAAAAATGCACCGTATACATGATGTTTTTGTGTCCCATAATAGGATTATCGGCTACAATATGGATATCTTGGCACCAGTGTGGGCTTCCAACCAATATAATTGCTGACCGATCAATACCTCGAATAGCATTGATTACTTTTTCTGAGTAAGCTTTGACATCTTCCCAACTGTCCTTCTCGGGCTCATTGTATATTTCATAGAGCAGATTTGGTATTCCTTTATATTTTGTAGCTACTATTTTAAAAAAATCAATAGCTTCATCCGTATAAATATGATGACTATGCCAATCCACAATTACATACATACCATTTTGTATCGCGGCATCAATAACCGTATACAATTTCTCATATGCAAATGCTGAATTTTTTAAAAATGCTCCATCAGGTTCTACGCCGATTGCTGCGCGAACCAAGTTGCAATTCCAATCTTTGTTAAGCCAAGAAATAGTTTCTGAATTATAAAATCTAGGCCACCAATTGTGCCAACCCAAGCTCACTCCACGCAACATGATTGGATCTCCTTGTTGGTTTACGAGTTGAGTTCCTTTAACTGATAGATGTCCATTTTTATCTACGAAGTTTTTAGCAAGTGCAACTGCTTGATCATCATCCAAATCTTTAGCACAAGATATCTGTGCAAGTAATATAATGGACAACATTAAGGTAATAAATCGAATAATTTTCATAATTTGGATGGGTATTATATTATTTTAAATTTGGGATTTGGTCTCGTGTCAATACATATTCATTACTCCATAGTCTGTTCCAATACTCAATGTTTGCATGCATATGTGATTTTTCGTTAAAACTATTGGATCGAGCATCCACAGTTCGATCATAATCATACCAAGGCATTATCCATGACCATGTAGATCCACTCTCCCATTGTGGTGTGAAATCTGAGAGCGTACCAAACTCACTTAATGCTATAATTTTATTCGGATATTTTGCGTTGATATAATTATAAATTGTTGACACTGAAGAAGAAGTTGGTCTATTGTATAAATCACATCCAATGATATCTACATAAGCATCACCAGGATACCAATCCTCGTCATTTGTCTCTGATGTCCAAACCCAAATAAGATTATTTAATCCTCTAGATTTAAAATAATTAAACATCATTATCCATAATTTCTTATAATAACTTGCATCTTTTGCTCCCCACCAAAACCATTTACCTGCCGCTTCGTGCAAAGGTCTCCAGAGCACTGGAATATTTTTATCTTTTAACAATAGCAATACATTTGCTGCCTTTTCTAAATCTGCAGAAACTATTTTGTGTTCATATGTACCTTCAATCACTGCTTTAGAAATATCGAATTGTGTATCCTTTGTATAAAAATGATGATTTGAACTACCTTCGTTTGCAGGCACATTCCAATGCCACATCAAAGTCACTAAGCCATTGGCATTCCACCAGTCTTCGATTACTTTGGTATCATTGTAATTTATCCATGAAGCTGGAGAAGCGTACAAATGAATAAGGTCAAAACCATTCAACGCTGGATATTTACCTGTATGTTTATATACCCATTCTGCTTCATTCGTATTCCAACTAACATTTGCCATAGTGCCAGAGATGGATTTTTTACCAAAATTTTCTCTTAGAAAACCATATACATTCTTTGCTTGCGCAGATGCATTGGTTGTAACTAAATCAGTTTGAATATATTGTTGTGGTTCGGAAATCGTATTAAAAGTAATAGTCATAGCCTCTGCATATATTCCTGTTGGACCTTTGATAGCAGTACTCAAAATTTGCAATACATATGTGGTAGTATGCATCAATTGCACATTTATTTTTAGTTCTTTGAATGCAGCATCTACATCAGTTAACTTCATTCCATTTAATAAAACCGCATCTTTATCAGCTAGAATAATATTCTGATCGAAGGTCAATATTATAGTCTGTAAACCATACGTAACATCTTGCGCACCATTAGCAATGGAAGAAGAGACCAATAATGGAATAATGCCATTTTCTCTGACTGGCTCGGAATTGGCACATCCAGATAATGAAAACTGACTTAAATAAATTAAAAGAATGAGAATAAATCGCATGCGCTAAAATTATTACCCTATTTATTGTGCTATTCTAAAAATGTGGAGTGAATCAGATCTTCATCACTCCACAAAAAATATTATTTTATCTTCTCAAAACGAATATTATCAATACACATGTTTACAAAACCTGCATCTCCAGCTGTAGCTAAACCAAAGTCATTCGTAATGTTTTGTACATTCGGTAACCGATTCGTACCGGTCCCCTCACCATCTCTGAATTCTGTCAAAGGAATCGTAACGGTATACCAACCTCCTTTGTTTTCAAACCCGGGAATTATAGCCCAAAAGTCACCATCTGATCCATTTAATCTAAATTTGAATCGTTGGGTAGTATTACCTAATACATTTACATCCATTTTGATTGCCCATTCTGAAACTGTAACACCTGCTACTTTCATATCATTTTGACTATTTCGCCAAAAGAAATCCGCCCAGCCACTTGGTAAATTCTGGTTGATTCGGAAATAGCTTCCACTCATAGAAAGGCTCGATTGGTTTTCTATACTACCATAACTTCCCCACCATGAGTTTTTACCATCAAAATCAAAAAATACATAGGAAGGATCTACTACTGGATCAGTACCTGATATTACAAATGAAGGTGATGTTACTTCTGTACCATCAAAAGTCACCAATTTCAATGTTACATTTCCTTTAACAGCATTAGCTGGTACATATACTTGTATTAAAGTTTCGCTTCGTGAACCATATTGAGTAGCTTTCACATTATTTTGAAAGTAAACGCTTTCTACTAAATGTAACTTCGTTCCTTCAATTCGGAGCATTTCACCCGGCTTCACAGGACTTGTTATTCGTGTAATTGCTGGAATATTAGGCGAAGTAACGATCAAACTCGAAGCCGATGTTACCTCTGCACCATTCGAAGTAATTAATTTTATAACTCCAGATTCTGCAGCAACAGGTACATTTATGCGAATAGTAGTTGATGAGTTTGCGACAATATTTGCCACAGTTTGATTTCCTCCAAATATTACACTACGAACTAGATCCAGATTCGTTCCTGTAATGGTAATAGTCGCACCTGCCATTAACGTGGTAGGGCTAAAAGAACTTAAAGTAGGCAATACCATATTCACATTAGTAGTTGCCGTCTTACCCGAATTCGTATTCAGTACTACAGCTCCCGATTTCGCATCCATCGGTACAGTAACAGTAATAGATGTAGCAGATTGTACAGTGATCGTACCTTCTTTATCCCCTTCAAAAATAATAGTGGTAACTAAATCTAAGTTTGAACCGTCAATTTTCAAGCTCGATCCGTTTTTGACTGGATTAGATGAAATTTGTGAAATAGTTGGTCCTATTAATTTCAATTCAGCGGATTCCACTTCGATGCCAGAAAAAGTAACTAACTTGACTAAGCCCTCTTTCACCATTTCGGGAACTTTCACCTTTATCTCAGTATTTGCTGGATTTACGGTAAATACAGTAACCTTCAAGTCCTCTTGAAAAATAATACTTTCGACCAATTGAAAGTTCGTGCCTTTAATAGTTAATTCTTGCTCAGGTTTTATTGGGTTTGGAGCTATTGAAATTAAAGTAGGAAGTGTTACATTCAATTCTGCTTCCGAAAAAACTACAATTGGAATTTCCATTCCATTAGAAACACTTATTTTACCACTTTTAGCTTCCTTAGGTACGACAACTTCGATTTTGGCACGTGTACGACTCTTGAAATCCGCTGCACTTACAACCGCATCTTGTGTGAAAATCACTTCATTTATAAGATTCAAATAATCTCCTTCAATGACCAAAACATCTCCTGCTTTTACGGTAGTTGGGCTAATTTTACTAATACTGATGGGTTCTGAAAAGGTCAAAGGTGTCTTCGTACTTATTTCGCCATCAGCATGTTTTAAAGATATAAGACCTGGCTGAGCATTTTGAGGTATTTGAATACGTATTTCTTCTTTACCTAAGCGCTGAATTTCTGTAATTTCTAAACCTCCTGTGAGCACTACAGCAGTAACCTTATCTAAATTATTTCCAATAAATCGTATTTCTCCTCCTCTAAGTACCGGCGATGGTCCAAAAACCTCCAATTGGACGGTATCAACATTTACTTCATCTTTTTCGCAGGCAATAAACAGTAGCGTAAAAAGTGTAAGCAAAGCTAAAATGCTGTTTGAAAGACCGTATTTTATAGTATGTAACATAATCTTATTTATTTAATAAAATCCCTATTGTGGAACTACACGGACATTGTCTATTAATATTACTGGGTCACAGGCTGTACCAACATACGGTAAACCTCTATTACCTAAGTATATATTGAGATTATTGTATGCTTCTGGTAGATCACTCAATGCTGTGGCAGCACCATTATATTTAAATTCTGAAATGGGTATTGACACAGTTACCCATCCACTCGTCTGATACTCGCCTGTATTTCTCCAGGGCATCCAAATACCTCTTGGCTTTGCGTCTTCATAAAGAGGGCCATTTGTCGTGCCCGCTCCCGCAAATATCAGAGATAGTCCGACAGCACTCCATTTGACTGGAACATTTGCCTCAAACTTCAATACTGATGCAGCAGGATCTGAAGTGAATAAATTACCAGTATGTCCATTTTCATTGCCCCAATAATGACTTAATGCTTCACCTTCACTACCCACCGTCCATTCACCTGGATCACTAAACGAGCCTGAAAGTTTTAAATATTTCCCAGACAAAGAATAAGTCGGATCTTCCTCCAATCTTCCTGCCCTCCCCCAACTATTTACTATAGGAAAATCTGCATCATAATTTGTAATCATGCCCCGCGTATCTCTGAAATGAAATGTTGATCGTGTTGATCCATACCTTGACTCTACAGCTACTGGACCTTCAGTAGCCCCAGCAGGAACTACAACTTTTATTTCATTTGGCGTATGCGATACAATTTGTGTTGCTTTAATATTCGGTGTAAAGATGACCGTAGGATTATCTGATCCAGCCACTGGTAGAAAATAATTTCCACGTATTGTCGCCACATCTCCAGCTTTGACATATTCACATTCCATTTCTACTACAGCGGGAGCTGGTACCAAAATATTAAATCCAAAGCCGATTGTATCTGTTTTCGACTTATTGATGAAATATATTTTATCTGTGACCGCTTCGGGAATCTGTTGGGGGACAGAAACTATAATTACATTATCTGTAACGAAACTGGTGTTCAGAATACCTTTTTGATCATTAAACCATATTTCGGATACGGATGTAAGATTCTCCCCAACGATAGCAATACTATTACCTAAAAAGGCACTCGTCAGTAATGAATCACTAACGTTCACATCGGGCAATCGAACATAACGAATTGTTGGGCTCCCATCTGTTAGTTGGAATTTCTGATCTTCCTTTTTACAGGATTCCATTGTGATCAAACTAAATAGACCTAGTATACAAATCAGCCCATTTAATATGTTATATTTTGTTCTCATTTATTCTAAGTTTTAGATTAATACTTGATTGAACTAAAATCAAATTTTACAGGCTCTTTCAATAAATTTGGATTCATTGCTAAATCTGTATCAGGAAATGGTAATGTAAAGTGCGCATCCGTGATATTGGGAATAGGAGCACTATTATCATACATTGTAGTCGAAGGATTTAACACTCCAGTTTTATAAAAATCGTCTAATCCCATGTAAGAACCTCTCTTTTGAGCTTTCAATTCTGTGATAGCGGCTTGCGGTGCGTAATAATGCCAACGCACATAATCGTACCAACGATCACCCTCACAGGCTAACTCTAATCTTCTTTCGATCCATATATCTCTCCATGTATAACTCGTGCGTGCTGCAGTAAAACCAGCTCTAGCTCTCACTTGATTATAACATTGCAAACCTTTGGCATTTGTCGTGGAACTTGAATTTCCCAATACCGCTTCTGCATATATCAAATAGACATCAGCAAGACGCAATAAATGCGTACTCAAACTTGTTGCCATATTTGCCATACCAGTTCCTATACCAACGATATGGTCATTATTATTACCAACAAGATGTTTTACACTATTGGCTCCCACTGGTGATCTAAACTCACCTGTTGTATTAATAGCAAAATCCGAATAATCAAATCCGCCCTTATCAGACCAGAAATACTCGTACTTATCCGAAAACATCATCATCGATGCTTTTCGACGGCGATCTGTATTGGTTCGTGTCAGTGAAAGGGCATTCTCTCCAAATGCCTCTTGCAAGTCAACTGATGGACCACCCCAGTCTCCCCAAGTATCTCCAAATTCAGAAAAACCTGTCAATGCTAAATCCGATTGTAAAGTATTCTGCGACGTCCAATTATTTGAAACTGTCCAATGCCACGCCAACAAACTTTCTGAGGAAAAATTCCCCTTTAATCTGAAAATATCCGAATACACAGGAACTAAAGTGCGACCACTCTCTTCTATTACTTTCAACGCATATTCTGCTGCCCTATCCAAATCCTCTTGATTACGTGTGCCACTTTGGCCATATCCTGCTTTCGTTAAATACACTTTCGATAGTAAGCCATACGCTGAATATCTGTCAATTCGACCTTCACGATTTTTTGTAGGCAACCATTCGATGGCCTGCTCCAAAGTCATAATGATATAATGGTATATATCATCTACAGGAGCTTTATAAAAATTATTATAATTACCAGAAGAAATCTCTTCTGAATTTTTGTGAATAATCGGTACTGCACCAAATGTGCGAACTAAATAAAAGTATGTCATCGCTTTCCAAACCAAAGCTTCTCCTTTTACTGTTTTCTTTGCAAAATCTGTAACATTAGGACCAGATTTCATGTCAATATTTTCTATAATACCATTACAATAGGCATTAACAGACCATAAGGAAGCGGACATATTTACCAAATCCTGATCGGTGGAATTAATAGTAAATGTCATATATGGAGAATTTCCCCAATAGTAATTACCCGAAAGCACTTCACCGACTTTGAAAAATCCACGCTGAAAGTCATACCACGGTGAACTATATATAGGATTCACGGATTGATAACATTGCTCATCCGTTTGATAGAAAATATCGATTGTATAGCTATCAATAGTTGGTCGTTCCAAGAAATCACCACATGACGTTACTACTATAGAAAACCAGGTGATGAATAAAATTTTCGAAGTGTATATTAATTTTTTCATGAGTTTCATAACTGGTTTTTAAAATGACAAATTAATACCTGCTGAATAAACACGTGGCGAAGGATAGCGTCCATTATCCAATCCATACACATTGGCACTTGCTGTACTAACGCCGATTTCTGGATCGTATCCTGTATAGTTTGTGAAGGTGTGTAAATTTTGAATATTCACATACAGACGTACTTGATCAAAGCGCCATCTTTGACTTATTGCATTAGGAAGTGTATAGCCCAAAGCTATATTCTTGATACGCAGATAAGATCCATCTTCAATATAACGATCACTGATACGATCATTATCATTAGGATCATTAAATATAGCTCTTGGAATATCTGTGTCAGGATTCTTAACGCGAACATTGGTGATGTCTTCAAACCAATTGTTCACCACAACACCATTCACAGATGCAGGATAAGTTTTAGTTGGATTAACAGGCTCTAGAAGTGCTCGATCATTAACAACACTCATTTGATTATTCCATGCAGTCAACATATTTGAGAAGTTTATCGAAGCATAATTCATAACTTTATTCCCATACGAACCATTCAAAAAGATATTCAAATCAAAATTTTTATAGTTGAATGTATTATTGAAACCAAAAGTAAATGTTGGCATTGGAGAACCGATATTTGTTCGATCATAGGTATTTATAATTCCATCAGGAACACCATCTGGACCGCTCAAATCGGCATATTTTAAATCTCCCACCCAAGTGGTATTAGATCTATTGAAGACTCCATTTGTAGGATATTTCTCTGCTTTTGGAGAATTTTGAAGATCTTCCAAATCCTTATATACACCAATTACTTTATAACCATAAAAATTATATAGCGGCTCACCAACTTTTGTTACCGTGACTACATCACTCCATTGGCCATAGCCTTCAATATGTGCCGATGCTGTTCCATCAAGGGCAGTTAACTTATTTTTGTTGAAACTAATTTGAAAATCAGAGCTCCAAGAGAATTCCCCTTTTAGATTTTTAGTATTCAATGAAATTTCTAATCCTCTGTTATTTATGGAGCCGTAATTTCCCATCGGAGATGCCAATGCAGAAGAAGCATTACCACGCGTTCCCATATATGAAGGCAACTGAAGTGACATCAACATATCATTTGAAGTCTTATCGTAAGCATCGGCAACTAGATTAACTCTTCCATTCCAAAATGAAAGATCTAAACCGAAGTTCCACTGTTCCTGAGTTTCCCATTGAATAAACGGATTCGCAATATTTGACTGGCGATATCCAGGACCTAAGCCAGTCGGCATAGTGGAAATACTTGATCCCCACAGATATGATCCAATATTCGAATTACCCGTTTGCCCCCAACCAAATCTAAACTTACCATCACTTAGTATAGAAGTGTCCGATTTAAAAATCTCTTCATTTGTAAATCGCCACGATGCCGCAAAAGAATGAAAATCTGCCCATCTATTCTTCGGTCCAAAATTAGAAGAGCCGTCACGTCTATACGTGTACGTCGCCATATACCGGTCATCATAATTGTACATAAAGCGTCCAAAAAATGAGGACATTGCAGCGCTACCAAATCCAGAATTAATCTGCGGGTCAATACCAAGTCGCGGATTCTTAATATCATTAGACGGTAGATTCGTTGCACTTATACGCATGTGTTCATAGGTCGATTCCCAGGCCTCTTGTCCAATCATAGCATTCAAATTATGTGCTTGACCAAAAGATTTGGTGTAAGTCAAATAATTTTTTAATTGCCAAAATTTGTTATTGTTACGTTGCCAAGCACTCGAATTAATGGTTCTTTTCCAATTACCCAATTGTAAGGTTGGCTCAAATAATTCAGCTCTAGAACCTCCAATATCAAACCCCAATTCTGTATGGAGAACCAAATCTTTAAGAATATTCAAATCAGCGAAAATACTACCGTTAAGCTTTGTTCGTGCTAATAAAATATCATCACTCAATGCCTTGGCAATGGGATTTAGTGTAGTATAACCCTCACGAACTACACTCGCGTAATTGCCATCAATATCATAAATTGGGATATCTGGAGGAGTCAGCAATGAAAATTTTACGATACCCTCATCACTATCTACAAGATTCAATCGTTCATCCGTCGAAGAATACATCACATTTGTACCTAATTTGAACCATGACTTCAATTGTGCATCCAGATTTGAACGAAAAGCGTGTCTATTGAATTTAGTACCAATTACCGTTCCTTCTTGATCCATAAATGATCCTGAAACATAATATTTAACAGATTCAGTACCTCCTTGCCCAGAAAGTTGGTGCTGTTGCATCAATCCCTTTTGGAATATCGCCTCTTGCCAATTGGTACCTTCACCCAAAAGTGATGGGTCCAAAAATTCTGGTCTATTATCTCTAGAATTTACCTCTCCTGCGATATCATTACTGAATTGCGCGAATTCACGAAGATTCATCATATTAAGACGACCAATTTGATTTTGTAAAGCTGACATGCCTTCATAACTAAATTTAGCTTGTCCAGCACGACCTCTTTTGGTTGTAATCAAAACCACACCATTCGCTCCCTGAGCTCCATAAATTGCCGTTGCGGACGCATCCTTCAGGATTTCCATCGACAAAATATCCGATGGGTTGATCGTCGATAAAGGTGACACTGTCGAAACATTTCCATTTCCTAATGCATCCCCCAAACCAAAATCATGACCACTACTGCCACCTCCTTGGATAATTACACCATCAATTACATACAATGGTTCGGCCTTTGAATTAATAGTTGCTTGCCCACGAACACGAACCGAGACAGATGCACCAGGTGCACCAGAAGTGGATACTGTAGCGACTCCAGCCGCGCGACCTTGCAATGCTTGATCCAAATTTGTGATGACAGATCCTTTTAGCTTCTCTTCGTTGAGTGTAACAGATGATCCAGATACATCACTTTTTTTCATTGTACCGTATCCGATAGCGACCACCTCTTCTAGTGTATTTTCGGATGAGGCTAATTCTACATTTAAAACAGTGTTTGTAACTAAAATTTCTTTTGAGAGCATCCCTACATACGAAAAC
>Ga0233369_1000040_pt1 | contig 65747 bp, 54 predicted proteins | sample ElkDunMinimDraft_26_FD_191537 | JGI IMG/M metagenome (GOLD analysis project Ga0233369, IMG submission 191537) | Fecal eukaryotic communites from dung pellets of Tule Elk in California, USA - Elk Dung D16 | ecosystem: Host-associated > Mammals > Digestive system > Large intestine > Fecal | place... | reverse complement strand
CAAATAAATTAAAAAAATTCATTAATCAACACAACTTGATATTGATAGTACAATTTTTTTATTGTAATATTGAATACTCGAAAACTATCACATCTACGAATGAAACGTATTATTATAATTGAAGATCATCCAATCGTGGTCTTTAATCTTAAGTTAGGCTTGCATGGACAAGATGGAATTGATGTTTTAGAAACCTATAATTCTGGAAAATCACTTTTATCTTCTACCATATTGGATAAAGTAGATATTGCTTTATTAGATATTAATTTACCTGATTTGAATGGGTTTGAAATTTGTAAACATCTAAAGAAAAATCACCCTCACATAAAAATTATCGGCATTTCATCATTTGAAGATTATGAACATATATCTCAATTATTAGATAACGGTGCAAACGGATATATTGTGAAAGGTGCAAAAAATTCTGAAATGATTGAAGCAATTAACTCTGTTTTGCAAGGAAATCAATACTTATGCAACATTGCTAAATCAGCATTAGAAAACTCTTCAATTTTGAATCATAAATCTTTTAAACTCACGAAAAAAGAACAACAAATTATTGAATTATCAAATATTAAACCTTGTATTGAGTTTATAAGTGATGGAATGGGAGAAGATCTAGAATCGACTTCGATATACTTTAAAATGCTGCAAGAAAAGATTAACTTCTATAATATAAAAGTCAATCTTGCAATACCTGAAGGTTTTTAATTGTATTATTTTACTACAGAGAGCATACATTATACTCTCTGCACATTTGATAGTCATTATTTAACACGTACACAGCGCACACTAGCGCCTGTAGATTTTGCTTCTGAATCAAATTCTGTTCTTGGACCACCAGTTTCATTGCCTATCTCAAATATACGACCCAATGTCCCCAAACTAGTTTGAGAAGAAGTCCAATATTGTCCATCCGTATCATTTGTTGCACTAATACATCCTAAACCAAATAGCCAACCTGCTTGATGAAATACCAAAGGTTGAGCTGCAGATATATTAGTAAATTTCACAGCCCCAGCACCTTCATTAGAACGTGTGGAATTAGCAATAAGGGTTTGATAATCTTCTTCACTTGGAGTTTTCCATTTTCCAACTGGATAAACTAACGAACAAGGATCACCAGCAGGAGAACTGCTTTCGGACCTCGGAATTAATGAATTCCAATCAAAATAGTAATTACAGTTTTCTGTTTGTTTTACAGTCAAAGGTTCCGCAAATCTATATCTTTTGTCTGCGCTAAGCTGTGGCGCTAAATCGTAATACAAATTTCCTTTTGCCCAACTATTATTTCCAATATTTACTGCTGGATATATATAGTTTCTCGAAAAATAAACTGTTGTAAGCGGTCTTGAAAATCCACTTACTGTTATTGAACGAGGATTATCATTATAAATTAAAACTTCATTAACGCCATTTTTTCTCACTTCTAAACTGTTAATTGTGTATGAATAGCCACTAAGTGTTGAAGAAGTATAAAGTCTGTTTTGAGACAACATTTTCGCTGGAGAGTTTTCAAAACTAGCAAAATCAAATGAAAGATTTGAGTTAATTGTTGTTTGAACATTGCCAACAAGATTACCAGTCCTCAAATCTAGATTATGCGTTGTTAATGGCACGTTATTTAAATTAATGTTAATTGCAGTAATTTCATATGCAAAATAGGATTGCGCGTCTACTCCTACAGAAATCCGGGATGTGACATGTCTGAATATAACATTCACATGCACAGGATCGTTTAATAAAGCAATACTTCCACCTGCATAAATCAAAGCATTATCATTTGCTGTAATAATTACTGGATTATTCTCGTTTGCAGGAGAAGGAGGATAGGTTGTAAAACTATTATATGAATAAGCGTAAAATTTATAATTTCGATTTTTTTCTAGCGTAATCGCAAAAAAATCTTGCTGCACCGGAACACCTAAATTGCTCTTGAATATCTCACTTCCATCTGCAGCTATCTCATAGATTAATAATCTAACACGTATCCCAGGTGGAATAGGTGTATAAGTAGCTGCTTGTTTTATCTTTGATTTGATGTGTTCATTATTATCGCTATTTCCAATCGACCCTTCAATAATAAAGTCTTTACCTTCGATTGTGGATTTACTATTAAGCGTGTTATTATTTGTTCCTATGCCTCCGGAAACTGATGCTATTGTTGAAACAGGCTCTTCTAATATACCCGTTATTGAAAACTTAACATTCACTTTCTCTCCATCACTAACTTGCACCCCAACTGATGGCTTACACGAAAATGTTTGGTAGAGTATTATTGAAAATAAAAAAGATATGGTATATAATCGTTTGATAGAATTTCTCATGTAATACTAGTTTTGGGTTAGAAAAATAATTCATTATCTCTAGTTTCAATGTTTGGATCTTCCAGATAAGATATTCCATCCTCATCTCTTCCAAAAGTCACAAGTGCCTTTCCAGAATCTGCAGCTAAAGCTGATTCGACCTCAATGACTTGAACACTGCAAGTCGGCTTCTCATATTTATATTTTTTAATTGTACTCATAATAAAATATTAGTGTGCGTGGATTGTCAATATATTTCTTTAAAATTTATTTTAAGGATTTGCACTAAAGTTTAAACCCTAAAACCATACGATAAATTTAAATTAATTTAAAAATTGTTATTGAAGGCTCTTTTTGAAATTGCAGCTATTTACCTACATAAAGTTTTTCAAAAAACACTATTGCGTTAAATAATTTTCTTTTAACAAATATTTTTTAAAAAATTTGATACAAAAAGTAGGTGTAGCGAATATTATATCACACATTGATATTTTAACTTTTATTAAAATAAATAATATAATTATTAAATTCAATTAATGACTGTCAATAAAAATAAATTAGATGTTTTAATGATATTCTTACATTTTCATGCAAATGGTTATAAATAAATTGCATAAGTAGTATCTTTGCATTTCATAAAAAAATTTCTATTGTGATTGATGTAAATAATGTCTCTGTAACATTTGGAGGCACAACTCTTTTTAGTGATGTATCTTTTTCTATTAATGAAAATGACAAAATAGCCCTTATGGGCAAGAATGGAGCTGGAAAATCCACGCTTCTAAAAATCATTGCTGGTGTTGGCAAAGCTACAACTGGTGGGGTGTCTGGCCCGAAAGAAGCAGTGATAGCATACTTGCCTCAGCATCTATTAACACATGATAACGTCACCGTATTTGAAGAAGCCTCAAAAGCTTTTGAAGAGGTATATAAGATGCGTGACGAGCTTGAGGACATCAATGAGCAACTGAACATACGCACAGATTATGAATCTGATGATTATATGAAATTAATTGAGCGCGTATCCGAATTGAGTGAAAAATTTTACTCAATTGAAGAAACAAATTACGACGCTGAAGTTGAAAAGGTTTTGAAAGGACTTGGATTCGAACGTACAGATTTCACGAGACAAACCTCAGAATTTTCTGGAGGTTGGCGCATGCGCATCGAATTAGCGAAGATATTACTTAAAAAGCCTGATTTAATCCTATTGGATGAGCCGACTAACCATATGGATATTGAAAGTATTCAATGGCTGGAAGACTTTTTAGTAAATTCTGCAAAAGCTGTAATTATCATCTCTCACGACCGTGCATTCGTAGATAATATTACAAATCGTACTATAGAAGTTACGATGGGGCGTATTTATGACTATAAAGCAAAATACAGTCATTATCTAGAATTGCGAAAAGAGCGTCGCGCGCATCAGCTCAAAGCTTACGAAGAACAGCAACGATTTATTGCGGATAATCAAGAATTTATCGATCGTTTCAAAGGCACTTATTCGAAGACATTGCAAGTACAATCGCGTGTGAAAATGCTTGAAAAATTAGAAATAATTGAAGTTGATGAAGTTGATAATTCTGCTTTGCGTTTGAAATTCCCTCCTTCGCCAAGATCAGGGAATTATCCCGTGATCGTAGAAGATTTATCTAAATCGTATGGTGATCATGTGGTTTTCGAAAAAGCGAATATGGTTATCGAGCGTGGTCAGAAATTAGCTTTCGTTGGTAAAAATGGAGAAGGTAAATCCACTATGATCAAAGCTATCATGGGTGAAATCGATTTTGAAGGAACTCTAAAAGTAGGCCATAACGCTAAAATCGGTTATTTCGCTCAAAATCAAGCTGCCTTATTGGATGGGGAACTTACTGTATTTGATACAATAGATCAGATTGCAGTTGGTGATGTACGTGTAAAGATAAAAGATTTGTTAGGTGCATTTATGTTCAGCGGTGATGACATGAATAAAAAGGTAAAGGTATTGTCTGGCGGTGAGAAAACACGTTTGGCGATGATCAAATTACTTTTAGAACCAGTCAATGTTTTGATTCTGGATGAGCCTACCAACCATTTGGACATGAAAACTAAGGATATTATTAAAGATGCATTGCAAGATTTTGACGGAACATTAATTTTAGTTTCTCACGATCGTGATTTCTTAGATGGCTTAGTAACCAAAGTTTTTGAATTCGGTAATAAACGAGTGCGTGAGCATTTCGAAGATATTAAAGGCTTCTTAGAATACAAAAAGATGGCAAATCTAAAAGATATCGAAAAATAAAAATATTAAGCCTGAAACAAAATGTTCAGGCTTAATATTTTTTTATAAATCCAAGGATAATTTGGCGAAATGTATTAAATGTAAGATGCTATCAATCGTGCGGAATAAATTGCCGTTTAGAACGAAATTAGACACATAGCATTTCAGACATTACCCAATTTAGAGTATATGTACTGTAAATAATGAGCAACCAAACCGATAAAAATATTTTTTTTAAAAGTTTTCGATTAAATTAAATCGTCAATAAAAAATCACGGCATATTCAATATGACTACATCATTTGGAAATACCTATATCTATTTTACTGTAATGTTTGCTTGAGCAGGTTTCAAACCTTTTGCTTTTACCAAAAGTTTTGCTAATCCTGTTCTATCAGAGGACATAACCAAAACAACTAACTGTCCATTGAAGGTTTTCATTTCCGGCATATGGAATGATTCTAAAGATGTCGGATCGCCATTGCAGGCGGCTCTAAAATTAGCTGCGCCACTTACTTCAAATTGTAAAGGTATATTTGCATCAGGGCATAAATTACCCTGCTTATCCACTATTGATACTTTCACGAATGATATATCTTCTTTGTCTGCATGAATTGTTGTTCTATCCGCCTCTAATACAATTTTATATGGCTCTCCCGCAGTATGGATTTCTTTCTCCATCGCTATAGAACCATCTTTGTTATAAGCAACCACTTTTAAAGTTCCAGGCTCATACTTCACATCCATCCACATCAAGCGATAGCGATGCTGAGGTGTAGAATTATTCTTTTGTTGCATGCCCATACTCTTTCCATTTACAAAAAGCTCCGCGCGGTCAAAGTTTGTATACACAAAAACAGGTGTTGTCTGACCTATTCGATTGGGCCAATTCCAATGCGGTAAAATATGTAAAGTATTATCCGTAGTATTCCAGCGACTGCGGTATAAATAAAATCGGTCTTTAGGCAAACCTGCTAGGTCATTAATACCGAAATAAGAACTACGGGAAGGCCATTTTTCGTCATACGGCGTCGGCTCACCTAAGTAATCAAAGCCAGTCCATACAAACTCTCCTATCACCCAATCTTTATCATCTTGTAATATAAAATCATCTTCCGGCAGGTTAGACCAACTCGTTGATTCAAGATCATAGCTTGAAGATTGTAAATCATCATATGTTTTATTTTTAGCTTTCTCTACAGGGAATTTATAAACACCTCTTGAACTTACAGTTGAAGCCGTTTCTGAACCTAACAGCATCCCTTGAGGAAATTTTTGGTATGCTTCTTCGTAAAGGTGTGTTCTATAGTTAAGTCCTGGAATATCAACCACAACGCCAAACCCTGATTCCATAACAGCCTTTACTTGATCCATGCCTACAGTAACAGGACGAGTTGGATCTTCTCTATGAAAAATATCTTGTAGAAACTTCGCTCTTTTAACACCTTCACTCCCCCACTGATCAGGAACCTCATTTCCAGAACTCCACATCACAATACTAGGATGGTTTCGTGTTGCACGAACTAAATTGACAATGTCTTTCTCCGCGTCCGAATTGAAGAATTTCGCATAGCCATTCTTAACCTTAGGTTTTGCCCACTCATCAAAACTTTCTGCCAAAAACAAAAAGCCCATTTCATCTGCCAACTCCAATTGTTCGATAGAAGGCATATTATGTGCACTTCTTATAGCATTACAACCCATATCTTTGAGGATTTCCATTTGCCGACGAAGCGCTGCTTTATTTACAGCTGTACCTAATGGTCCTAAATCATGATGTAAACACACTCCTTTGAATTTTGTCACATTACCATTTAGCATAAAACCCTTTCCAGCTACGTACGCAATGGTTCTAATTCCAAAACGCGAATGTAGAATATCCATCAACTGACCATCTTTAAACAATTTAGAAACAGCAACATACAAATTTGGTGTTTCTGGAGCCCAAATTTGTGGATTTTGAAGCTTAATATCTTGTTCGAAATATTTCCCAAAGATGTTGGAAGTAGAATCTTTGGCTAATAAGCCTCCATTTAAGTCCTGAATTTCTGTAATGATATAATCAGGTTGACCAATGACTTCAGATTTAATATGTATTTGTGCAAAGTCATCTTGCACTTGCTTTGTGGTCACACTAACTCCCCATTGCTCGAAACTAATATCTTCATTCACGATTAAAGAAACATTACGATATAATCCTGCTCCTGGATACCACCTTGAGGACTGAGGCGGATTTGAAAGGTGTACAGCTAATGTATTCTCTTGATCTTCTAATAATTCATTACTAATATCGAAATAGAAATAGCTGTAACCATAATTCCATTGACCAATTAATTTGCCATTCAAATAAACTTTAGGCTGACTCATAGCTCCTTCGAAAAGCAACAGTGCGCGCTTCCCTTTTTTGAACGTTGGAACTTTAAAAGTATTACGATACCAGGATTCACCTATATAAGGCAATGCCCCAGTGCGACCTGTTTTTTCAGTAGCCTCTTTTTCATTATTTTGTGTTATCGCAACAATCTGCTTATCTATATCTTTGTCAAATGGCCCAAAAATAGCATAATCATGAGGAATACGAACCTTTTCCCAATTCTTCGTATCAAAATTAATCTGTTCGGCTTGTGTAATAGAACCGCGCTTGAAAAACCAGCCATCATTCAATTGTATCACTGAACGAACTTGTCCAAGAGCGACGCCTCCAACTAGCAGAAATAATACAGTAGTTATTAATTTTGTATAACGAATTAATAAATGTTTCATAGACATAATTTGGTTCCTTTGAAATTATATGAATAGGAAAATATATGAAACATATCATAGAAAACCATCCTTTACTGTCCTACTAGTTTATCTTATTCTGGTTCGAGTTAGGTTTCAATTCATCTGGACTATCTTTTGTATAATTCGATACTTTCGTGCGTGATTCCGTAGTAAAAATATCTTTAATAACTTCCAATGATAGCTTGTCTTTAGGATTAAAATTGTCTGACTCCATATAATTTAGTATAGAATAAAATAATTGGGAAGATGCTGGTTTTCCTTGTAAATTCTCCTGCAAGTCAGCACTACTTACAACAATTTTACCTTCTCCAACTTTAGCTTCAAATATTAATCCTAATCTTCTACTCACAAACCATGTATCTATCGGTTGTACAATTGGTCTAAAAGAGGAGGGAAAATCTTCCAAATTCATCACTTGAGACTTATGTTGTATATCCCACCATTGTAATTGCGAATGATAGCTTGTTGGGAAATCAGAAAATGCTTTATGGTCTTTTTGTATTAACATCCCCGTAACATGTGGTGGACGCATTTTGAACCAAGATGTATTCCAAAATACAGGTAGAAAGTGCATTTCCACTTCTTTGCCTTTGACTACTTTTCCTGCAGCATTCAGAAACACCTTCCCTCCGTTCTCCAACACTTTGTTTGCAGCATCATCCAATTCAGTGGTATAATATACTGATGTACCACGATCTTTTTGGACCGAAGGATACACCCAAAAATCCCATCCATTTATAAATGACGTGCCACGAACCGAGACTTCCAATTTCAGTGCCTTGGCATTTCCTATTGATTGTAAGGATTGATTTATCTTACCTACCGGAATACCATTTGCAATGGGATAGGATTTACTATCAAAACTTCCCTTATGAAAAATTTCACCCTTTTCATCACGAATAACCCAATCAATAATGGCATTCTCTAGCGGGGATCTACCCGAATGAAATAGTACAACATCCACACTAAAATTTTCAGTGTTAGAAAATACAAATTTGGGAAACTGTGCTAATGGCACTGTTTCATTACTAAATCTTCTATACTCATCTGCAGTGACGTAACCTTTCTCTTCCCAGAAAGCATTTAACACACCAACCAATGCGGTGCCCTGTCCTGGAAAATCTTGCAAGCCCAATAGTTGAAAACCATTATAATTTGGCGTGCGTAAAATTCGTTCAATATCGTGTTTGTAAGCAAGTGTCTGCAATTTTCCCGAAGCCATCAAAAAATCCTTAGCCTGATCTAGCATATGGTTGTCAGCTAAAATTTGTCTGAACATTTCCATATTCTTGGCGCGATATGCTCCTGTATAATTTTGAATTTCATCAAAATTTGGAAAGACACAATATTGACCATTTTCGTGCGCCACAAAAGGAACATCAAATTTGGAAAGTTGTTCAGAGAAATCAGAATACGTTTCTGGCATTCTATTCCATTGAAGTCCTCGCACTCCACCACGCACCTGAAATTCAGCATTTGGAACAACAGGCCAACTCCCCCCAACAGACATACCTGTATAAACTCTTCGTGAATCTCGTTTTTTCCAGAAATCTACAAACTTATTTAAATACGCAACCTGATTACCAGCTGGTTCATTTCCCGCGGACAACATTACGAATGACGCATAGTTGCCGTAGTGATCAACCATGCGAATACTTTCATCGTATAGATATTGATCAACAGGCTGACCTAAACCAATTTTTGGGCCGTGGTTTGGCCAACTTGGAGCTTCTGGAAGTAAATACAAACCTACGATATCAGCTGCAATAAAAGCAGCTTCTGGTGGACACCAGGAGTGAAATCTAACGTGATTAAGTCCATAATCTTTGATTTTTCTAAAAATTTTCAACCAATCATCAGTTTTTGTCGAAGGATATCCAGTCAATGGGAATTCACAATTATGCAGCGTACCTCTTAAAAACACAGGACGACCATTAATCAAAAACTGCTTTCCATTGATTTTAAAATCGCGCATTCCAAATTGTATTTCTTTGGAAGATTCTCCTTTGGCAGTGATCAAACTAATATTTAATTTATATAAAGCTGGACTGAATTCATCCCAAGTCAACATGCCTTCGCCCATAGGCAAATCTAATTCTAGTTGTCCATTTGTATTGGAAGAGTAAGTCGCACTAACTTCCTTTGTTTGATGACTTACACTGGAATTAAAACTTTTCGCAGATAGTTTGATTTTACCAGTAATAGATTGTTTCAAATTATTGGATATGTTGACTTTAACTTTAGCTTTCTTATTCGCTAAATCTGGATAAATTTCTACAGCATCAATATGAACTAATGGCTCTGATTGAAGTGCTATTTTTCCGATAATCCCGTTCCAATTTCCCTGTGTATGATCTGAAATGCTATGTGAATCAGGACCAACATTTATCTCTTTTATTTGATTATCTACTCGGATAGTTATGCGATTATTTCCACTTTTCAGATATGCTGTAATATCGTAGATATGCGGCGCAACTAGTGAGTTTTGAAGTCCAACTTCCTTCTCATTTATCCAAACTCTAGTTTCGATATGCGTTCTTTCGAGGTAAAGTGTGATATGATTATTTTTCCATTTAGAAGAAATTACAATGTTTTTCTGAAACCAAGAAGCACCTACATAATGCTTTACCGGTGTCAACCAAAATGGAATATGAATATTGCCTGGCTGCCTAAATTTTTCCAATGCTGGATTGAAATAGAACGAACTGTCATAGATAGATCCTGTCCATTTTGTATTCAACGTGATTTCATCACCTTTTCCTTGTTCAGCCAAAGATCCTGGAAGACGTATTTTATCCTTTAACGATTGATTGAACCATTGCTCCTTAACCCCAACATCGCTATGATCTAATGAAAAATTCCATTCTCCGGCTAACGAAATCTTCTGTTGAGCAAAAATTTCATTAGGTAATGACAAATAAAACAACAGTAAAAATAAGTATAGAGTAAACCTCATAAAAAAATTAGATAGATGAATTATAATTGGTAGACAGCAGTGTGTCCAGTTTAGTTGATTTTTAATCAGCTATAAAAATAGGTAAATCTTTAAGGATTCAAAGTGTTTTAGATAACTTTAATACGTAAAAAAGCACTAATCTTATTTGGATTAGTGCTTTTTGTAATCTTATAATCTATGTATTAAGAATTTTGGCTTATTGCGTCTTTGAATTTCATCAGCCTTACATAGCCCGGGCATTTTGTTATGTCCCGTTGCCATTGTTCTAATTCAATAAATTGTATCTTCAGAAATAACGGCACATCAACCACGATTTGATCTTCGCTAATTTGTACTTTTTCAGGATATGTCTTGCCCAACAACTCCTGTTTTAATTCATCAATAGTCACTTTTCCCTCCTCTTAATTAACCTATATACGCATATGTAATACCATCTCCACCTCTATCTGCATGCTCATCTTCGAAACGAGAAACATGATTGTACTTACGCAAATAATCGCGAATAAACTTTCGTAAAATTCCATCGCCCTTGCCATGAATAATTTTCAGGGTCGGATATCCAATCATGACTGCGCGATCCAACACCAATTCAATTTTATGTAAAGCATCTTCTGTGCGCATACCGCGCACATCAATCTCAGGATAAAAGTCTGCTGCCGATTCAGTCGAAACTGAAGCTTGACGCTTTATAGCCTTTGATTTTTCTTTACTTCTTAATTTTGTTACACGATTCTTTTTAACGACAGTACGAAGCTCACCTAAAGCAATTATTAAGCTGTTGTTTTTAGTAATCTCTAGTATTTCGCCTTCTGAATTGGAATCTTCAATTCGCACCCAATCTCCCACTTCCAATTCTGTGGTCACACTAGGATTGGAAGCAACAGTAACTTTTTTGTCCTTCAGTAAAGCTGAGCTGTGTTGATCCAAACTTTTATTTAGCTTAGAACGAATTTCCTTCGTTTTCTCCTTATCGGCTTTGGCAGATTTAATCTCTGAAATCGTATTTTCAATTAGCTTATTTGCATCTTTTAGAATAAGCTTTGCTTCTTCTTTTGCTTTGCGAATAATTTCTCTTTTGTTTGTTTCGATGTCCGCATTCAGGCTATCGTATTTAGCTTTGAGCTCGATTAGTTCGCGCTCACGTTTACTAATTGCGTATTTTGTATCAACGATTTCTTTTTTGTCACGTTCCAAATCAACAAGCAAAGTATCAACTTTCTTTTGCTGAACACCGATTTTTTGTTTTGCAGATTCTAAAATCTCATTGGACAAACCAATTTTTTGTGCTATTTCGAAAGCGTATGAACTTCCTGGTTTCCCAGTTTGCAAAATATACAAAGGTTGCATCTTTTGGTTATCAAATAACATCGAAGCATTTTCTAAGCCTTTGGTATGACTCGCAAATAACTTAAGGTTTGAATAGTGCGTAGTTATTACACCTCTCACTTGCTTTTTGTTCAACTGTTCTAAGACCGCTTCCGCTATTGGGCCACCAAATTGAGGATCTGTACCTGTACCGAACTCATCAATGACAACCAAAGTTCGGGCATTCGCAAATGTCGTAAAATGTTTCATCTTCGAAAGATGCGCTGAATATGTACTTAAATCACTTTCAATAGACTGATCATCGCCGATATCTGCAAAAATCTGCTTAAATATTCCTACTGAAGAATTTTCATCTGCCGGAATAAGAAGTCCAGATTGTACCATTAATTGCAGCAAACCAACAGTTTTCATACACACAGACTTACCACCGGCATTAGGCCCTGAAACCAAAATAACGCGATCTGTAGCATCAATCTTAATATTTAACGGAACTACGTGACTTTTTTCACGAAGTGAATTTAGATACAATATTGGATGTCTTGCATTCACTAAATTGATACTTGCCTCCTTATCAATCAAAGGCATATTGGCTTGTAAATCAATTGCGAATAAAGCCTTCGCACGAACGAAATCTAACTTGGTGATTAATCCATGATAAGATAACAAAAGTGGCACATGCGGACGTATTTCTGTAGTCAATTCTGTCAAAATTCGAATTACTTCGCGACGTCTATCAAACTCCAAGTCCCTTACTCTATTGTTTAAATGAAAGACTTCTTCTGGCTCAATATAAGCGGTTTGTCCTGTTGAAGACTCATCATGAATCAGACCTTTTAACTTTCTTTTATTCTCAGCCAAAATTGGAATACACAAACGCCCATCACGAATGGTTAAATTACCATCTGCAGTCCATCCACTAGCTTGTGCTTGACGATAAACAATATCTAGACGCTTACGCGCTTCTTGTTCGGATTTTGCTATTTCTTGAGTAATCGCTTCCAACAGTCGAGAAGCATTATTTTTTAATTTTCCACGTTCGTCCAAGACACGTTCAATAGAACGGATAATTGACTTTTCAATCGGCAAATGTTCAAACAGCAACTCTAGATTTGCGTATTGACCTTCCCTGTCGTTGAAATAACGAATAATATTAAACACGGTTCGCAATGCCAAAAGCATGCGATATAGTTCGTCCTCGGCAAGAAAAGTTCCTTCTAGTTTCGCTTTGTCCGCCAATGGTTTTATCGGATAAATATGATCCACCGGTAGCGGTTCATCGTGCATCAACAACTGTTTGAATTCGTGTGTCTGACGCAAAAAACGATCAATTTGATCGACCTTTATCTGCGGTTGGATCTTCTCCACCATTGTGCGTCCTGCCTCACTCAAACATTTCTCTTTGATTAATTCCCGAATCTCTGTGAAGCCTAACTTATCTATTGCATTTTGTGGATATATCATTGAGGTAACGCTCTCTTTACAGGTTTCACCATTCTATCATTTCGTAGCATTTCTCTTTGCTGCCGCAATTGTTCAGCTTTTGGAAGTTCATTTTGCACCGTCGGCACAGAATCGACTAACACTGGTGCCACTTCTGATGAATCAGACGTTCTATCCAAAATAACTTCATTCACCTGTGCAGGTGTCGGTTGAGGTGCATGATAATAGTATCCTGATGGAATGAAAATCCTTAATTTATTAATAAATTTCTCACTATTCAACTTGTACTGCGTCAAGTCTACTTTATTATTTTTTGCGGTGTCAACATGAATAAAAGGCGACTTAAAGTTTCGCATGTAATTTGCCAAACTATCCTTGTGCAGCATATTCAAATTCGGCATTGGCGACAAATTCAAATAATTTGCAATAAATTCTACATTTGAATTGTTAATTAATCGCCTATTAAATTCATAGTAGTTTTTGTATCCAGTATCACTCGCATTATAATACCTCAGATTTTCGGTTCTACTGTACACACGTTGCAAGTAGTGAACCCTATTCATAGAATCCTGCTGGAAAGCATTTCGAATAGAATCTTCCAAATGAATTTCGCGTTCGTAACTACTCAATTTACTGCTGACATTTGTATAAATTTTATCCGTCAAATTGGGATTCCCAAAATAAAAATCCAGGTTTTTTACAAAAGTCGCAGAATCCAAATCATATTTCTCAAAAATCTTGTCATAAAGCACGGGCATCACAAGTTTAGCGCTATCTGAAGGCAATGTATTCAGGTATCCATCTACAAGCGAAACCTCCGTAAGTACTTCTGTAATTTTACTTTCAGAAAGTACACCACTTGGTTTTGACTTCGCGCAAGATAGAATCAAAAAAAACGATATAAATATGCTGTATAATAACCTTTGCATTGCTTAAATTTGTACAAAAATACGAAATGATACTCTTCTAATGAGTACATCTTGTAAAATAATAATTTATCTTCTTAAATAGATTTTAATAATGAGTATTACAACAAATATTGAGGAAATTCAGAATGAGTTAAAACCTGTGGGTGTGACTCTAGTGGCGATATCGAAAACAAAACCTATAGAAGATATACAAGAAGCGTATAATGCAGGACAGCGTATTTTTGGCGAAAACATGGTGCAAGAGATGGTTGAGAAATATGAGATTCTCCCGAAAGATATTGAATGGCACCTTGTTGGGCATTTGCAAACTAATAAAGTCAAATACATCGCTCCTTTCATTTCGATGATTGAATCTGTCGATTCAATCAAATTATTGAAAGAAATAAATAAACATGCTGTAAAAAACAATCGTATAATAGACTGTTTGTTGCAAATCTATATTGCTGACGAAGACACAAAATTCGGTTTAGATCATGTAGAGTTGATTGAGTTGTTAGAGAGCCAAGAGTTCGCGGAATTGGAAAATATTCGTATACGTGGATTAATGGGTATAGCAACCAACACGGATAACGAAAAAATTATCAAAGAGGAATTCTACGAATTGAAAATGTTATTTGACGGAATCAAGGTGAGCTATTTCCGTAAAGAAGACTCTTTTGACACACTTTCAATGGGAATGTCCTCTGACTACAAACTTGCAATCGAACAAGGCAGCAACATGATTCGTCTAGGTAGTACTTTATTCGGGAAAAGAGTTATTAAACATTTCAAAGCAAACTAATATTTTGCATATTCTACAGTCAATGATAAAACTGTTTTCAAGTATTGCAATCATTTTATTTATCTCTTGTAATCCACAAGGTGAAGGAAGTCAAAGCACTACTTTTCAGCATAATAAAAATACAGACACGTTAAATTATTCTTATAAAACGCATAAGGATATTAGCTCTTATTTGGTGGAAAACGATGAAGATGTAGATACGGCTTATTTTCAAATTTCTTATCCTTTCTTTTCTGATACAACGTTAAATAGCATTCTAAAACCATTTATTTTAGTGGATGGTGATGAATCCATTGAAACAGCAGCCGAAGCCTTCATTTGGGGTTTTAATGAATTCGTTGAAGAAAGTAGCACACAAAATATTAGTTTTCCTTGGTATAAGAATGTGAAGAGTGAAGTGTGGACGAATACGCCCTTTTTATTGACATTAGCCACAGCTGTCGATGAATACACAGGCGGCGCACATGGAAATCATTACACTATTATCTCAAATATTGATGTTCAGAACAAAAAGAAAATTGGGATAAACGATATCATTGACAAAGAAAAGATTATTGAATTGACTAAAATAGCGGAAACACAATTTCGAAAAAACGAGAATTTAACAGATTCTGCATCTTTGGAGAAGGATTTCTTTTTTGAAAATGGTATTTTTGACATCAACGATAATTTTGGGCTAACCAAAAACAGTTTAATTATTTATTATAACGAGTACGAAATAAGACCTTATGCAGAAGGACCTACCCTTTTAGAAATTCCATATTCTACTATGGAGAATCTTCTAAATCCCACAGGGAAAAAGTATGTCAATAGCATAAAACAGTCTTTGAATTAACCCTAATACGAAATCTATACATGCAGGTATTTAAGTTTGGTGGTGCTTCTGTAAAGAACGCAGAAAATATCAAAAACGTAGCATCTATCATATCCACATACAATTCTTCGGAATTGCTCGTTGTTGTCTCTGCTATCAACAAGACCACCAATAAATTAGAACAGGTCATTAATGCTTATTATCATCAAGATGGCGATTATTTTGGCTTTTTGGATGAAATCAAAAATGAGCATTATCAAATTTTACATGACTTATTTGAGGATCCAAATCACCCTGTTTTCGATGATGTAGCCAATTCTTTTGTAGAAGCAGAATGGATTTTGGAAGAAGAACCTCAAGACGCGTACGATTATTTGTATGATCAGATCGTTTCGTTAGGGGAATTACTTTCCACAAAAATTGTTGCTGCTTACCTCGTTCATACAGGTATGCAAGCCAAATGGATTGATGCGCGTGATTACATTCAGACTGATAATACACATCGTGAAGGAAAAGTAAATTGGCAATTGACAGAAGATAAAATCCGTCGTGATTTACCTGAAATCTTGGATGAACATGTTGTGATTACGCAAGGCTTCATTGGATCTACGTCAGAAAATTTCACGACTACTTTAGGTCGTGAAGGTTCTGATTATTCCGCTGCGATTTTTGCTTCTTGTTTAAATGCGGAAGACATCACCATTTGGAAGGATGTTCCTGGGGTCTTGAATGCCGATCCAAAATGGTTTGCAGAGACGGAACTGATTCCTGAACTATCGTATACAGACGCGATTGAACTAACATATTATGGTGCAACTGTCATTCACCCGAAGACTATTAAACCATTACAAAACAAGAAGATAACGCTTAATGTCCGTTCATTTATCAATCCTGAAAAAGCAGGAACTGTTATTCGCACGACAAACCAAACATTACCCGTTCCTTCCTTTATTTTTAAGGTTGATCAGGTATTTATCAATATTCAACCGCGCGACTTTTCGTTTATTGTAGAAGACAATTTATCTTACATCTTCAATCTTTTGCATGAGCATCGCATCAAAATAAATATGATGCACAATAGCGCTATTAGTTTTGCTATAAGTGTAGATAATACAGGCTCAAATATCGATGCATTGCTAGAAGATTTGGAAAAAAGATTTAAAGTTTCGGTTGAAAAAGGCATGGAATTGATTACGATTCGTTACTATAATCAACAAACAATTGATCGAGTATTAGTAAATAAAGAAATAATTCGCGAACTTAAGGATCAATATACTTGTCAGATATTGGTTAAAGATTTGGATGAATAGAAACATATTAAATAAAGAGGTTCAGGAATTTATAAAAGCTAACAGACAGTTGGATCCTTCCGCTATTGCCTTTAAGAAAAGTCCATTCCCAGAAGTTTCATCATCCGAATTAGCAGCCCAAATAGATGGCTGGCAACGTGCGTGCAAAAAACTGCCAACTTGGGCATATTCTGCCAATATTTACTATCCAGATAAAATCAACTTAGAGCAATGTTCTTCTGAGCATACTGCTCTTGTCAAGCAATCGCTGATTCGTAAAGGAAGCAAAGTAGTCGATGTGACAGGTGGATTCAGCGTAGACAGTTGCTATATTGCGCAAGAAGCGCAAATTGTGGTTCATTGTGAACTAAATGAAAAGCTGTCACACATTGTTAAGCATAATGCAGAACAATTGGGCGTACGAAATTTAGTGCCTCTGCATACCGATGGTGTTAAATTTGTAGAAGATCAAGAAGATGATTCTATTGATTACATTTACATCGACCCCTCTCGTCGTGTTAATCATGCAAAAGTATTTTTACTAGAAGATTGCGAACCGAATATTGTAGAGTTGCAGGAGATGTTTTTCAGCAAATCGCGCTATATTTTATGCAAACTTTCTCCTTTGATGGATATTAATTCAGCATTGCAAAAGTTAGAACACGTCAAATTACTTTACGTTATCAGTTTAGATGGCGATTGTAAGGAATTATTATTCTTGCAAGATCGAAATTTCGAAGGAGAAACCAAGATTACAGCGATTCGTTTGTTTTCTAACCAACTTCAAAACCTTTCTTTCACTTTAGAAGAAGAGAAAACAGCACTAGTAAAAACTTCAGAGCCATTAAAATACCTATACGACCCTGATGTCGCTGTGACCAAAGCAGGCGCATTTAAAAGTATAGCCAAAGAATTTTGTTTATTCAAATTGCACACCCACACGCATTTGTATACTTCAAATACTATAGAAAATGAATTTTTGGGACGAATTTTCGAAATTCAAAATGTCTACTCATTAGGAGAATTCAAAAAATCGAATACAATTACTAAAGCTAATGTTGCCACCAAAAATTTCCCTATAAAAGTCGATGATATTCGCAAGAAATTCAAAATCAAAGATGGCGGAAATGATTTTCTTTACTTTGTGACCGACTACGCGGAGAATCACATTGTCATACATTGCTCAAAAATTTAATTAAGACATAGAATTTACAATCTTCTTTCCTATTCATTGTATCTTTAAATTACTATGAATAAATTGAAAATTTCTGCACTAGAGTTAGCAACAATTTGTAAAAACAGCAATCCCTCAGAAGCGATTCAACGTGCTGTGGATGGTGCTCAACATATTGAAAAATTAGGTTTTGAACGTCTTTGGTTTGCTGAACATCACAACATGCCACATATTGCGAGTTCGGCTACTTCGGTTTTAATAGGTCATATTGCTGGAAAAACCAATACTATTCGAGTTGGTTCTGGTGGAATAATGTTGCCAAACCATACACCCTTGGTTATCGCCGAACAATTCGGAACTTTAGAAAGTATTTATCCCGGTAGAATTGATTTGGGATTAGGTCGTGCCCCAGGAACAGATCAGGTGACTGCAATGGCTTTGCGCCGCAATAATTTGAATACCTCATTTTATTTCAAAGATGATATTCAGGAGTTGCAACAATATTTAGACGAGAATAATGCACAAGCTAAAGTCCGTGCTTTTCCCGGAGAAGGATTGGATATCCCGATTTACATTTTGGGGTCAAGTACAGATAGTGCGTATTTAGCGGCAGAATTGGGTTTACCCTATGCTTTTGCAGCGCACTTTGCTCCCGCGATGTTAAAACAAGCGACGGAGATTTATCACGAAAAATTCCAGCCTTCGCAATATTTACAAAAGCCATATTTTATTATATGTGTAAACATCGTTGCTGCAGCAACGGTGGAAGAAGCGCATTTTCAATCGACCAGTTTGTTTAATATGTTCGCTGGAATTTTGACAAATCTGCGCAAACCACTTTCTCCGCCGACAGAAAAGCCAATTTATGATGGCATTCCCGAAATAGAACAAGCTGTGCAAAGTATGGTAAATTGTACATTCATCGGAACGGAAAAAGAAATTCGTGAAGATGTCTTAGCATTTGCAGAACAATATCAAGCCGATGAAATAATGACAACAAATTATATCTTTGATGCAAAGAAACGTTTAGAATCTTTTGATATCATTGCAAAAGCACTTATACAAAACTAGGTTATGAGAAATTCTGTACTAACTATTTTATTTGGGACACTATTGTTTTTGAGTTGTAACAATAGAAATAATGATAACGATAATTCGCAAGATTCTACAGCAATCGAACTTCCTGAATCAATAGCAGATAGTTCATTAGATGATGTGAAAGTTTTGGAATTAGCAAGTATTGAAGATGTCATTCTTTTCCCCGCGACTTACAGAATACTAAATAGTACAGAATTGAAGGATAAATTGGCATCTACGAAATGGAAAGAAATCCACAAGAAAGATGGCGTTTACCAGATCGCAGATGCTTTGTATAGTTTATCCAAAATAAATGAAGATCCCTGTTCTGGATATCCTTCACAGCAATTAGAGTCAAATAATAACGCATTATTGTTGTTTGCTATTCCAAAAATACAAGATGGCAAATTAGATACGGTAGCATTCACAGCGTCCATGATCAAGCCAAATTCTCCATTTAATTTTACTTTTAAAGACCAGCACTACAAATTAGAAGCTTACGGAATTGAATTCTACGGAGACAATGGCAGCAACCCAAAAGGTGATTATACCTTAAAACTGTTCTCGGATAAATATCCAAAAGGCTTAACCTTAATCCATCAAACAGAATATAACGATACCAGTACGGAATTGGTGATGATTTCAGATTTAGACAAAGACGGTTTACCCGATTTCATCTTCTCTAGTCCACGTGATTATGAAGAAGAACGTTACTTAATTATTCTTTCATCGGATAACACTACTTACATTGGAGATAGGCAATTTGATTGTTAGAATTAGAAAATACATTATGCATCATAAATTCCTTTATTCAATATTTAATCAAATAAATAAAACTTATTATTGAGATTTTCTTTAAATATTAAGTCAAATATTCGGTAAATTAATAACATTTGTAATTTAAAATAAATACTTTTGGGAATATTATTTAATCATGAGTTTACAAACTGTTATTACCGTTTTAGGGATCATCGCTGTTTCGCTTTGGATACGTTCCTATGCTAAAAAGAAAGGCAATGAAGTCATTATATTATCTGACGATAAAAAGCAATTAAAATCACATATTATTTATTGTATAGCAGGTTTTCTTTGTGTTATAACATTTTTAGGTTTACTTATTTCTCTTATCTATTCAAATTTTGAAATCGATTTAAATACTAAAGAACCAATTACATCTTATTTTATAATATACGGGGTGCTATTTATGTTTGCAGCTTTGGGAACCTATTCACTTCTCTATTACTATAATCATAAAGTTATATACAATTCAAATGAAATCATTGTACATGATGCTTTCAAAAACTGCAAAATAATAAAATGGGAAAATATTAGTGACGTAACATTTAACGCAGGTATGAATGAATACACGTTTCATACATCTGAAAATACAAAAGTAAAAATAAGCAGTTTATTCTACGGATTAGAGGATTTCAAAAATGAATTCATAAAACACAGTCCATTCCTTGTTGAAAAAATGGAAGGAGCAAAATAATTATCCTTCCAAATTCAATAAGCTATGCTGTGTAGCGGTAAAGATATTTCTAAAGACTATATTGAGTTCATTATCTTTTTGAGCGCCTGAGATACCCACCAAAGGAAATAACGTAATCACAGCCTCTCTGATTTCTCGAACCATTCTTCTAGATTCGGTTGCTATTTCAGCTAATAACTCTTGAGAGATATTTCCTCCATCAACAGAAACTTGCTCCCAAAGTTGCAGAATAAGCTTTTCAGCTTTTTGTTCATATAGTTCTGCCTTTTGTTGATAGCTGTCCACCTGACGAAAACGAATTTTACTGTATTTTTCAGCCCAATCGGTATTTTTTGATTTATCAAAAAAGTACTTTTCGACCAAATCCAAAAAACGCTTATACATCCCCAAATAATTTGGTAGCAACGTCAATTCTGCAAAGATCATAAAAGGAATTTTGTAAAGCGTATTGTCTACTTTGCGCGATGATGGCGTTAGTTCAAAAGCATAGTCTTTATCTATTGCAACATTTTCCAACGAAAAACTATGTGAAGCCGTACATTCCAAACCAAACGTCTCCCAATCGTAATGAATTAGCACATGTTCTCTAGGTACGAAGAAAGAATACACCACAGGTCCCCCCTGTTCATCTACACGTTGAATCTCGCCATCGTAGATAAAAGCATTCAACGTAAAATGTGTCAAATGCGGAGCACCTGTAGCATATTGCCAAACTCCAGTAAGGTGGTATTCTTCACCGTCAAATACAGCTTTACCATTCGCTCTTCCACTCCCGCCAAAACATACTTTTGGATTCGCAAAAACTTCTTTTGCTAATGCAGTATCGATAAAACCAGCAAACATATTGGCGCCCGAACAAAGTGTCACAGTCCATGCAAATGCACCATCCCAATACGCTAAATCCTTAATTAATCTAAAACCATCTATTAAGTTTAAATCCAACCCTTTGTACTCTACTGGAACCCAAATATTAAACCAATTGCTTTTATAAATTAAGTCCAATTGTTCGGCTACTAATTGTTTGGCTAAAATAGATTTTGCTTGCGAATCGCGGATAACGGCTATAGTTTGTTCGTTTAACTGCATATTAAGAAAGTTTGGCTTCGAGTTTCATGATTTTTGCCCATTTGAAATAACCAAAAATGGCTACAATAAACAGGAAAGTGGTCAATAACGCAAATAAATATAAGTCTTTGTGAATCAATAAAGGTACCGCAAATGCATTGCTGACATTCAGTAAAATCCAGTTTTCAATTTTTCGTCGCGCCAAAAGCCACATCCCTGCCCATGCTGTAGCTGATACCCACGCATCCCAAATAGGAACATCGGAATTTGCCAAAGAAATATTACCAGAAAAGAGGAAACCTGTTATTACTATTAGGTTTTTTAAAATCAGAAATAACAAAATAAATCCACCGAAACTAATACTTGCCACTATTGACCATTCTTTTTTGGAACATGAAGTAATGGGCTGTTGTGCTGCAGCTTTATTTGCCATCCAAAACCACCAACCATACACACTCATAATTAAATAATACATATTTAGAGCAACCTCAGCATATAATCTTGCCCCAAAAAGCACATACATGCCTGAAATAATCCCTAAAATTCCGAACAGGTAATTGGAAACTTTATTGTTTTTGCTTAGAAGTACCTGAATGATACCACAGCCGACAGAAAATCTTTCTAACCAAGAGGTCAATAGAAAAGCTTGTATTATTTGGTCTATAATTTCCATTTAAGTGCGTTATAATTTATATAAAACTACACTTACGGAAATGCTTTGATAGCTTTTAGAAATTAATCCCTACGCCAGCATTACCTGGATCAGGTTCCTTCCGATAGACGGAATTGGGTATAATCTCAGCTTAAAAAGTAGAGCCTCTTCGGCTCTACTCTAGCACCCCATAAGTTTCTTTACTTATATATTAATCCATTTTTAATACGCGTTGCGAATGCTCGCGAACTTGCGCACAAAGTTCTGGATTATCATTTAGTGACTGACCCCAAGAAGGAATCATTTCACGAAGTTTCTTTTTATATTCCGAAGATTTCGCTCTTTCAGGGAAACATTTCTTCAACAACTGAATCATAATAGCGACAGAAGTGGAAGCACCTGGTGAAGCACCCAATAATGCAGCGATAGAACCATCAGCACTGGAAACAACCTCTGTACCGAATTCTAATACACCACCGTGCTTAGGATCTTTTTTAATTACCTGCACACGTTGACCAGCTTTCTCAATTACCCAATCTTCCAACTTAGCTGTAGGCATGAATTGTTTCAAAGACTCCAATTTGTCTTTTGGTTTTTTCATCACCTCCGTAATCAAATATTTAGTCAAATCTAAGTTATCTAAACCTGCAGACAACATCGGTTTGATATTTGACAACTTGATAGAAGCTGGTAAATCAAAGAATGAACCTTGTTTCAAGAATTTAGTGGAGAATCCCGCATATGGTCCAAACAATAACGCTTGCTTGCCGTCGATATAACGTGTATCCAAGTGTGGAACAGACATCGGAGGTGCACCTACAGATGCTTTACCGTACACTTTCGCTTGGTGTTGTTTGATGATTTCCTCGTTTGTACATCTCAACCATTGGCCACCTACAGGGAATCCTCCGTAACCGTTAGCTTCAGGAATACCTGATTTTTCTAACAATAATAAAGAGTGACCACCTGCACCGATGAATACGAATTTCGCTTTGATTTCGCGTTTATCACCAGTTTTAAGATCTTTTACTTCTACTTCCCAACGACCATCATCCTCGCGATCAATATCTTTAACTTCCTGATTTACCGAAATACTTATGTTTTTCTTTGTTGCAAGATGGCTAATTAAATCTCTAGTCAATGCACCGAAATTTACATCCGTACCAATGTCCATTTTAGTTGCGGCAATAGGTTCATTCCCTACTCGACCTTCCATCATCAATGGCACCCATTCATTCAACAACGTCGTATCTTCGGTATATTCCATACCTTTAAACAACGTTTCTTTGGTCATTGCTTCAAAACGTGTTTTCAAGAATTGCACGTCATCAGCACCAAATACAGCACTCATGTGCGGTACTTTACGAATGAAATCTTCTGGATTTTTGATAATTCCTTTCTCTACCAAATAAGCCCAAAATTGTTTCGATACCTCGAATTGTTCTGCAATTTTGATTGCCTTATCAATTTTCACTGAACCATCAGCCTGTTGTGGCGTATAATTCAATTCACATAAAGCAGAGTGACCAGTACCCGCATTATTCCACGCATCGGAGCTCTCGGCTGCCACTACGTCTAAACGCTCTAAAATCTCAATATTTATATCTGGATTTAATTCATTGATCAATGTACCTAGAGTAGCACTCATGATACCTCCACCAATTAGCACTACATCAACTTCTGATTTTTGTTTTTTCTTGCCCATGACTAGTATTAATTGCAACAAAATTAACATTCGTAAATCTTTATAACGAATGATTTTGTCAATTTATGCTCATATAATTTGAAATTTATCAAGAAAAAGTCAATACCTATTTAAGAATGAAAGTCGATGTCATTTTTTAATAAATTATTACTATTTCAAAATTTGTGTATTTTTGTTTTTGCTGCTGCAAAGATGGTATCTTCGCAGTCTTAGAAATCGAAACTATAAAAAATAATATATGAAATTATTAGCGGGAAAAACAGCTTTAGTAACTGGTGCATCAAAAGGTATCGGTCGTAGAATCGCAGAAGTATTTGCTCAACAAGGTGCTAACGTGGCTTTCACATACCTTTCGTCGGTAGAAAAAGGTCAAGCTTTGGAGCAAGAACTGCAAGCATTCGGCACTAAAGTCGTAGGTTATCGCTCAGATGCTTCAAAATTCGATGAAGCAGAAAAATTAATCAATGACATCGTAACTGATTTTGGAACTATTGATATCGTAGTAAACAATGCAGGTATCACAAAAGATGGTCTATTGATGCGTATGACAGAAGAAAATTGGGACGACGTAATAAATGTAAACTTGAAATCCATCTTCAACGTGACGAAAGCGGCTTCTAAAGTTATGATGAAAAACCGTAAAGGTACTTTTATCAATATGTCTTCGGTTGTAGGTATCCAAGGTAATGCAGGCCAAGCAAACTATGCAGCTTCTAAATCGGGTATCATTGGTTTCACAAAATCTGTTGCCAAAGAATTAGGTTCTCGCAATATCCGTGCTAACGTAGTTGCGCCAGGATTTATCCGTACAGAAATGACGGACGTATTAGATCCTAAGGTAGTAGCAGGTTGGGAAGCTGGAATTCCATTGAAACGTGCGGGTTCTACAGACGACATCGCAAATGCATGTCTATTCTTAGCTTCTGACTTATCATCATATATCACAGGACAAACATTGTCAGTAGATGGCGGTATGGTATAATAATGTCTTTAATGTCATGTTGAGCGAAGGCGAAACATCTTATTGGATAATGTAGAGATCCTTCAGCAAGCCTCAGGATGACAATTGGATACTTATTTTATGATTGTAATAAAACGATGGGAAGCGTGTCGAGTAATTTGAGACGCTTTTTTTATGCTTATAATTTTGATAAACATTAAAATCACTTCGTTTCGGTTTTGGTTACTTTTTGCGAAAAAAAGCAACTGCCTGCCTGGCATAGAGGGCAAATCGAAATACATCAAGAACCTTTTTATGCTTATATTTGCACACTATGATAGCTAAAGAAACTGTTTTTTCTATTCAGAATGAAGAAGATTTCAATCGTGTTGCCCTAGAAGTTTTCAACTACCAATTTGAAAACAATAAGGTATACAAACAATACGTTGAAAATCTCCATATTGACACTACAGCTATCGCACATTATAGGGAAATCCCATTTCTACCCATACAGTTCTTCAAGACACAAAACGTATCAACGCTAAATCAAAAACCTCAAATTACTTTTACGAGTTCGGGAACTACAGGGATGATTAACAGTCAGCACCATGTATACGACTTGGAATGGTACGAAATGAGCTTTCGTAAAGCCTTCGAACAATTTTATGGCAATATTGAAGATATAGCGATTTTAGCGCTACTTCCATCCTATTTAGAACGTGAGGGTTCTTCGTTAATCTATATGGTGGATGATTTGATTAAATCATCAAAACAGCCTGAAAGCAATTATTTCCTGTATAATCACGATGAATTGTACGAAACTTTAGATCAATTATATGCCAAAGGAACAAAGACCTTATTAATAGGTGTGACCTATGCCCTATTGGATTTTGTAGAAACGTATTCAATTGATTTCCCGGAATTAATCGTCATGGAAACAGGCGGTATGAAAGGAAAACGCAAAGAAATGATTCGAGAAGAACTGCATCAGATTCTTTGTAACGGCTTTGATGTATCGGCTATTCACTCCGAGTACGGAATGACCGAACTGTTGTCACAGGGTTATTCTAAAGGTCAAGGTCTTTTCCAAACCCCAAAATGGATGAAGATTTTAATCCGTGATACCAACGATCCGTTGTCTTTGCTCCAAAATAGCAATACCGGAGCTATTAATATCATCGACTTAGCCAATTTACATTCTTGCTCCTTTATCGCGACACAAGATTTAGGCAAAATATATCCCGACCAATCTTTTGAAATCCTAGGCAGATTCGATAACGCTGACATCAGAGGTTGCAATTTGTTGGTGCAGTAATTTACAACCTCAAATACACGACAATTATTTAACCATAATTATTGTACAACTTATTTAATTAACCACTTAAGAAAGTATAGTTTCTCTATACAAAACTCTAAAGCTGATCAAACAATTATTTGTGTTCGCTATACGTGAAATATAAACAAAATAAATATTTGAAAATTAATAAAATACAAAAATATACAATAGTTATAACGAAATACATCTAATAAGGATGATTTAGCAAAGCATTTTTGTATATTAGTTTCTTAAAACCAATTGTTAGGCGTCATTCCATACAAATGAAGTGCTAAAAATAAACCATTAAAAAATAAAAAAATGGCTAGACCAATTATACCAAATATGAGAACTTGACCTCGTAACTTAAGTACGCTACAAGGAGGTGGGTTATCCACCTTACAAGGAGGGGGAATGTCAACTTTACAATACGGTGGAATGTCAACATTGCAATACGGAGGAATGTCAACATTACAATATGGTGGAATGTCAACGTTGCAATATGGTGGATTATCAACTTTGCAATATGGAGGATTATCGACATTACAATATGGAGGTTTGTCAACATTGCAATATGGAGGTTTGTCAACATTGCAATATGGAGGGTTATCGACATTACAAGGAGGTGGATAATCAACTTTAGAAGGAGGTGGAATGTCTACTTCTCCAAATAATGTTTATAGAAGTAATATACCACCTTGGCCAGTATTTTTAAGAGAAGTTGAAAGACGAGGTTATCATTCACAAGCAAGATTAATTCGACAACACTTGCCTGAATTTCTTTGGCCTGAAAACTTTTTCAAATAAAAAAATCTATAAACAACGGACGCCTAACAAGGGTAACTGTTGCACAACTACTTCTAAAAGCTAAAAATTAAAAATATTTGACCTCGTTTAAGCCATTTTTAAGCGAGGTTATTTGTCTTAATAATGAATTTTTCTTTGATTAATAGACATAATAAGCTCTGGCTTAAGCTAGTAACAGATTGTAAGTTCCATCATAAATCACCTGAACGCCAAGGCTGTAGATTGTCCCCAAAGTATTATATAAATTGCAGATAATTTGCATGGTGTGAAAATTGTACATATTTTTGTACAAAATAAAATACAGAATTATGATAATTACAAGTGTATCAGATTTCAGAAAAGATATTAAATCGTATTTAGATAAAGTCGCTAAAAATTTCGAAACTTTAATTATTAATCGCGGTAAAGATTCTGGTATTGTCGTGATGTCTTTAGAGGAATATAATTCGCTGATGGCAACTAACCAAGAACTAACCTCAAGAAAAAACGAAATGCGTTTAGATGCTGCGATTGAGAAATTGAAAGGCGGAAAATCATTTTCCAAAGATCTAATCGAAGAATAAGATGAAATATACTTTTGTTGATGAATCTTGGGAAGATTATTTATACTGGCAAAAGACAGATAAAAAGAAGCTAAAGAGGATTAATGAACTACTAAAAGATATAGCTAGAAATCCTTTTGATGGAATTGGTAAACCTGAACCATTAAAACATAAATATTCTGGATTTTGGTCACGAAGGATTGATGATGAGCATAGGTTGATTTACAAATACCAAGAAAATGAGATTCTCATTGCTAAATGTAGATTTCATTATGACTAAAAGTATTTGTACTACACAAACTCCTCTAAACTAATCAAAATTATAACCAATTTAAAATACCCCATGCTAGGCCTCCAAACAACAATATACAAAGTTTCAGATATCGATAAAGCGACAGAATGGTATTCGAAAGCATTTGAAACTACTCCTTATTTCAACGAGCCCTATTATGTTGGTTTCAATATAAAAGGATATGAGCTTGGACTTCAACCTGAAAACCTTCCGACTGTTGAAAAAGTGGAAAGTGTAGTTGCCTATTGGGGAGTAGAAAACATTCAAGAGACTTATGATCGACTTATTGGTTTAGGCGCAATTGAAAATGAAAAACCTTTCAATGTTGGTGGAGAAATATTGTCAGCAACAGTTAAAGATCCATTTGGAAATGTACTTGGCTTGATTTATAATCCTTACTTTCAGCTATAAGATTAAATAGTCCTTTACTATTTACCTCTTCATACTTACATGTAATATAGATCCATAAAAAAGGGCTGAACAGTAGACTTACTATCCAACCCTTTTAAGTATAGTTTATGCGCTAACCTTACTTAACTTTTGTAAAGTGGTAACGTAAAGGCATTGTTTTTAACGCTGGAGTATCACCAAAAGTTTTATACATAGCATACGTATTTTGCAAGAAATCAGTTGGTTCGTAGTCACGGATTGTAACTTCTAAAATTTCTTCTCCATCCGTATCTGTGAACACTCTGAAACCTACTTCAGCTTCGCGCTCCGTAGTTGTTGTTGCAGAGAAGTTTACGTTTACTAATGATTTCACCAATAACATTTGAACTCTTGCTGGTGGGAAACTTGCTACTTCCTGAAGCACTTCAGTTGCCTCACCTAAAGTCACCAACGCGGAAGTTTTGAAATAATTTTTCAACACACCTATCATTGATACCGTAATACCATTTTGATCAAATGTTAATCTATCAGCAGCCGTGTTGCTAGTTGGTAATAAAGCCAAATCATCACCTGTCCAGTTACCATTCATTTTCCACCATTCAAGGTTTGACATAGTTTTGTATGCCCATTGACCAATCATTTTGTCGTAGATATTTCCGAAAATACCAATGTTCGCTTTGTCGTAGTTACCTGCTTTCAAGATAAAAGGAACTTGCTTTAACTTTAACACTACTTGATCCTTGTTGTTCTCTTGTTTGATAAGGTTCAATTTGATTGTTCCTTTATTCTGACCGCTAGCAACAGTAATTACTTTGCTTCCAGCGAATTCAAAATGCACACCTTCTACTGCTGTTGATGTTGGGTCAACTTCCACTTCGAAAGACAAATCTTGTTCTGCTACGTACGATCCTGTGATTTTGCTCAATTGGAAAGTTACATCTACAGAAGCTGTCATAATATAATTTGACTTGTCAAATGTGTATAATACAGCGTCATTAAGATCAGATGATAACGATGCTTTTGCCAATCCAAGTGTACCAAAATTAATTGGTGAAAGGTTTACTTCAAATGCTGCTTCGTCACTTAAGTCTTTTAAGAAAGTAACTACCACTGTTGCTTCCGTAGCTCCTTGCTCAAACGTAAACTGATCTGCTGATAGCGTGTAATCAACACCTTCTACCAATCCACCAGCAACAGTAAAGTCTACATTTTGTGTGCCTGTAGCAGGTACTGTAGATACCACTTTTAAAGTAGCTTGGTTGTTTAAATCAAGTTTAAGAATTCCGTTTGCAAAAGCCACTACAGGCAATTGAACACTTTCATCTTTCGAACACGAAGCAAAAAATGTCGCTACGGCTACAAACGCCAAAATAATGGCTGAAAATTTAGTTTTCATAGTTATTAATTAATTATAGTTTATTGTATTCATCACGTTGTTGATTTACCAGATCTCTTTCCGCAGGTGATATTAATGTTGGCGGAGGTATCACATATTGTCTAATAAATGCTTGCGAATGCGGTGGTACTTCATTCGGTTTTTCACATGCTGCTGCTGTCACAAAAACTGCACAGACAGCTAAAATTTTATATTTCGTATTAAAATTCATATCCTTCATTTTGAATAAGTCCTGGAGTCAATTCAATATCTGTGCGAGGTAATGGGAATGTGTACATGAATTTCTTTGTGGTGTACTTTAATCCATTGTTAGACACCCAAAACTCGGGTCTTCCATTACGTTTTAACTCATAAAAACGGTCACCCTCTGCGTGAAGCTCTTTTCTTCTTTCATTCAGAATCGTAGCCATTAGTGGAGATAAAGCTTTGCCATTCACATCGACTTGAATTATCCCAGAAGTAGTCTCGTTTGGTAGCGATGCTACCGTATAAGGTGTGAAATTAATCAAACGGTTTTCACGAAGGTGATTAATCCATCTTAAAGCCTCCTCCGAATTATTTAAATGTGCATTTGCTTCTGCCAGCATCAACACAAGTTCTGCGGAACGCAACTTACCTACTAGTAATTTTTGATTGATACGCTTGTTATTCGTAGATAGCACATAACGAATATCATTGTATTCATCTTGGAAAGATTCGACAAACTCTTTGCTCAACGGTCTTTGCTTGATGATAGATTGACTATTCGCAAATGAGATAGCAGTAGTAAAAGAATATAAATACGAGCGAATTAAGACATTACCAATCTTATTATTAGTTGATTGAATCATGGAAAGGTATTCAGCACCGCGTACCAAAGGATAATCTTGTACAATCTCTTCAGAAAGTGTTATTACTTTATCCCATTGCTTAGTCCAAAAGAAATATTTTGCATAATATGCTTTTACCACATCATGCGTATAACGATAAATCTCATCCGACAATTGATAGGTTAAGGCTTTTTCAAAATCACTTTCAATAAGCGCTTTCACTGCTCCATAAGAAGCACGAACAGGGCGTTCTTCCATGTCAAAATCGACCACAATTGGCACGCCCAATTGTCCATCATCCGCAAATGGTTCGCAAAAATCACGAAGCAAATGATAATAGGAAATCGCACGCATTGCATAGGCTGTACCCATTACAGTCTTTTCCTCAGCAGATTGCTGTGAAGGCAGATTATTGATGATAATATTCGCGTCGCGAATTACTTCGTACAATCTTTGGTATCTCGCTTGTTTTTTATTCAGAGACCCGCCAATATACATTTGTAATGTACTTCCTCCCGACAACGTCAATGTCGCATTGAAATTGTCCGTAATAGACTCCATAGTGACCAAATCAGAAGAACTTTCAAGCAATACATGATCCTCTCCGTTGTCAATACTGTTCAGATGCCTGTGCAGAATAGATGAGAATTCTTCTGAAGTTTTTGGAATAGCTTTTCCATAGGTTTTGACTTCCAGATAGTTGTCACAGCTGCTAAATAGCAACAATGCCAAAGCTATTGCGTATATTTTTTTCATATTATAAACCAATATTAAGACCAAATGAAAATGAACGTGTAAGTGGATATACGGCTCCTGGTGTTTCAGGATCTATTCCATCGTAATTCGTGATTGTAAATAGATTTGATGTCGAAAAATTAAAGCCCATACTGCTTAATCTCATCTTTTTCACGAGTTCCTCACTCAGAGAATAACCGATGTGAATTGAACCTACGCGCAAATAAGAGATGTCTTTCAACATCGATGCACGTGTAATTGTACTCAACGTTGGATTTGTCAGATGGAAACCCAAAGGTGCCGCATAATGATCTATCAATCTCGGATAATCCGAGACAATAGGGTTATCTTGAAACCATACTTGTGTACGATCTTTCGGTACATTTAAGTGATGTAAGTACAAATCATTGTAACTCGTAGGAATTGGTTCACGCGTGTCTGATGTTGATGTAGAGATAGAGCCATAATTCGTTTGCGGATTGACTTCATCTATTATCTTACTGTTCAAAGTGAAATTACCACCAATGGATGCTGTCCATCGTTTGTAGCTAACAGATGTACTGAAACCACCAGTAATAGGCGCGTCCGAAGTGCCTACATAAAAAACATAATTAGCTGCATCACGTAAATCTGCATTAGAAGTAATAACAGCATCTGGACGCAATTGATACGTATATATTCCCGTTGCTGGGTCAATGCCAATCACTTTTCCTGTAAAGATACTATTCAATGGATAGCCTTCTTGTTGGCCAGCAGAAGTATTGGCGGTTCCTGTAGGTGTAGAGAATTTCAGTAATTTATTGCGGTTGTGCGCTGCATTTACCGAAGCTGACCAGCTAAATTCTTTACTTTTAATAACTTGTCCTTGCAAAGAGAATTCTATACCCGAGTTTTGAACTTTTGATGTATTGAATCGTTGTGATGTAAAACCCGTAGTTGACGGTACAGCTAATGCTGTCACCAAATCTGTGCTGGTACGTGTGTAATATTCAACTAAACCACTTAATCTATTTTTAAACAAACCAAAGTCTGCTGCGATTTTATAATCTTGTGTTTTTTCCCAACGCAAATTTTTATTTGGGGCATTGCCAATTACACCTATTCGGTAATAATCCTCGTATGTTTTACGGAAGGATGTCAAATAATCCATAATCAATTGAGGATAAACTTGGCGATTGACATTACCTGTATAACCCGTCGCGGCTTTTAGCGTAAATCGGTTTACAACTTCTTTAATTGGGGCAAAGAAATTTTCTTCATCTACATTCCACGAAAGACCAGCTGACCAAGTTGGGTTAAACTGTTGATCTGAACCAAAATTATTAGAACCATCTGTTCTTCCTGTCAAACTAAACGTATACTTACGTCCATAGTTGTAATCAGCAGAAAAGTAAAACGAAGCAAAAGCATCTTCTGTACGCGTTTGCCCAGATAAACCATCGACAATAGCTGCATAATTCACCAATTCATTGTAATCAATTAGATCATTACCTTTTGGTGGTACCGGCATAGCTGCATTTCCGGTCACTTCATCATAACCATAGCGTTTAGAAATAACAGATTTTGCACGTTGTGATCGAATTTCTGAACCAACTAAAGCCGAAATACGGTTGTTGCCTTTCAAGAAGTTTCCAATTTCAAACTGTCCGCGCAACATGTAGCTGTTATTCAACGACGAAGCTTGTGTAATAGAAGCGTATGTTCGCGTAGACATATACCCGTCAAAGCTCAAACGATCGCGAAAAGCAGCATTCGAAGCTTTACCATTTATATTGTCCGATTGATTATTGGTGTAGGAATACGATCCCATTCCAGAGAAAGACAATAAATTGGAAATCTTATAGCGCAAGTTGGAAGTAACTGTACCCGAATAATTGTTGGCTACACTATTCGTTTCGTTGACCTCACGTAAAATATTATACCCATTAGGCGGTGTGAAAATGTCATAACCTCCCCCATTCGCTTCTTTCAAACTATAGAAAGTGCGGTCCGCACGATAAGTACCATCAGGATTGTACGGGCTTTCGTAAGGATTCGCAAAATAAGCGTAACGAAACATGTTCTCAGTTGCAGCTGGAGCTTTTGATGTTTGTGACGTTAAATCCACATTAATTCCTATCTGCAATCTATCATTTGGTGTCAAATCAATTTTGGAAGACACATTGTAACGATCATGTAAGGTACGCTGCACCAAACCATTATTATTGCCATATCCTCCCGAAACATAATATCTACTACGTTCATTACCTCCCGAAAAACTGATGTTATGGCTTTGAGACCACGAATTTTGAAACAATTCATCAAACCAATCTGTAGTGGTTAATGCTGCATCTTGGAGAATAGCCTCTTGCTGATCCGGAGTAAGACCTGCGAATTCTCCTATTCCAGCACGCACCAATCCTACTAGACCTAGTTTTGGGAAATGTGTATTGTTCAAAAAACCCTCTTTGGAATATCTCTCCCACAATTCCTTTTCCCAAGCTATTTTTTCGGCGGAATTCATCAAACCCAACGAACGTTGAGGTTTTGCATTCATCGAAAAATAATTGGAGTAGTTTGTTTGCATACGACCAGCTTTTCCACGCTTAGTAGTCACAACGATGACCCCACCCGCAGCACGAGAACCATAAATTGCCGCTGCCGAAGCGTCTTTTAATACGGTTACACTTTCTATATCGTTGGCGTTAATCCCTGCGATTCCACCAGAAAATATCCCGTTAAAATCCCCAGATTTTATTTGCGAAGAACTAATTGTAGGAATATCTTTTTGCAAAGGAACTCCATCAACGACCCATAATGGTTCTGCATTTCCAGTAATAGTATTTGTACCACGGATGCGAATTTGTGCAGATTCACCAGGGCGACCAGATAGTGATTTAACACTCAAACCAGCAACTTTACCCTGAAGAAGCTTATCCACATTGAACAGTGGCTGATCCTTCAACAATTCTCCATCCACAACAGCTACTGATCCCGTAGTACGTCTTGTTGTAGTTTGGTTGTAGCCCGTAACTACGACTTCTCCTACATTGATATCGTAAGATTGAAGTCGAATGCGGAAAGGTTTATCATTCTGCGCAACAAATTCTTGGGTTATCATGGTAATAAATGAAACCTTGAATTTGTCTCCCTTTACGGTTGCTGCTTCGAAATAGCCATCGCTATTTGTCATTACTTGTTTTCCATTACCTAGCGTAATGGTCGCTCCGCCTATCGGATTACTATACTCATCCGTGACATAACCAGAAACTTTAAGATGCTGATTAGCAGACTGCGCATAAGTGCCTGTAGGAATTAACGTTAATGACGCTCCTAATGCTGGTAATAACCAAAAATTAGGTATAAGAAATTTGTACTTAAATTTTCTTAACATTATTTATTTTAGGTGTAATAAAAAATAATTTGCTATTAAAGATTGGTAATACCAATCGCCTAAACCATGATCCTTTCCAGGCAAAACCATCATATCAAAAAACTTATTGGCTTTGATCAACGCATTTGCTAAGCGAAATGTATGTGCTGGATGTACATTGGTATCGACATCGCCAGTGATGAGCAACAATTTTCCTTTTAGATTAGGCGCTAATTCTATTGCCGTCGGAATGTAGTTTGGCTTATTCGTTGTATTCACCCCATGGTAGGTTTCGCCCCACCATTGCGTGTAGATATTTGGATCATAATTGCCAGAAGCTGCAACCCCTACCTTGTAAAACTCAGGATAAGTCATCATAGCTGTAGCTGTCATAAAACCACCACCAGAGTGTCCGAATATGCCAACTTTATTCAAATCAATATAAGATCTGTTTTTTGCCAAATCCTCTATTGCTTTCTTATTATCCACTAATGGATAGTCGCGCATATTGCCGTGGCTATAACTATGAAACTGAAGTCCTCTATACGGCGAAGATCCTCGAGATGGAATTTGAAGAATCAAAAAGCCTAAATCTGCAAAAGTTTGGTGCTGATTGTCATCAATGGAAAAAGATTGCGGAACAAAATCCTCCTGTGGACCTGGATAGACAGAAGATATGATAGGATATTTCTTGTTTGGATCAAAGTCCGAAGGCTTATATAGTAACCCATACAATACCGTTGAATCATCAGCCGCTGTCAATTGAATTTGCTCAGGCGCAGACCATCCTGTAGCTTTTAACTTCTCCATATTAGCCTGACCAATAGTGGAAATTAATCTACCATTGACAGTACGAATTGCATAGGTATTCGGTGTATTAATTGTAGAATATGTATTAAGAATGTATTTTTTATCAGCCGAAAACGCAATCTGATTATCCGAAGGCTCAGGCGTTAAAAGGATTCCTTTTTCGTTATCTAAAAAAGCTTTTAAGTATTGTTTATAATACGGATTTACACCTTTTGAATATCCATAAACTTCTAAGAACAATTCTCTTTTGACAGTATCCAATTCAACGATTTTACTAACTACATAGTCACCTTTAGGCCCAATTTTGTTCAACAATTTACCAGTATTGTCATAATGATAGTACTGACCAAATCCGGTGCGCTCAGACCAAAACAATATATCTTTATCGTTATTTAGGATTTTGACCGTGAATAATTGTTCATTAAGATGCGGGTAAGTCGATTCATTGATCAACACTTTAACTTGTCCTGAATTAAAGTCTAGACGACATAATTCTACTTTTTCATTGGAACGAGAGCGTCTTAGAAAGTAAGTGTAATTTGAATTCACACCCAAACGATCTCCCCATAAATAAGTTCTGCCATTGACCAATTGTCCAGCGAGAATAACGCGTTGGTCTTTTTCTTCGGTAACCTTAATGGTTCTAGCAGCAAGACTTGCAGCACTCCAAATTTTGACATCATACCCTACCGTAGTCGAGTCCCCAGGCATTGGAAACTTGTATGAGCGAATTGTTGGATGAGGATTAGAAAGACTATTAATTACAGCCATTTCGCCTATTTGTCTTTTATCTTCACGCCAAGAAATAATATTATTTCCAATCCAAACTGCACTCGTGCTTACAGGTTTTATTGTATCATTCTCAGCCGCGTTATTATTATTGTAAGAGAAATAAGGTTCACCATCGCTAGATAGTTTATATTCTATATTAGATTTTATATCAAATAAATACACATTGTGACCTTTACCAAAAATATACTTGGTACTATCGCTATTAAATTTTTTCCAATAATCTGCTGAATTTGGTCTGTAAGAATTTTTAACAGCGGACTTTTCCGGCTCAACTTGTTTTAATACTTTATCTCGTAAAGCGTAATCATAATTTTTGCCATTAAATCGAAACGATAGCAATTCACGATTTTCATCAACCTCGTAGCTATATAGATTCCATTTATCCAAAATATCTTTGCTCGCAAAATTGCCATTTAATAAGGCTGATTTAATGGTGCTTTCAGAAGTCAACAATGTTTTGCGATTGCTTTTTAAGTCAATCTTATAAATAACTTTACCATCTCCCTCATCCCACAGATAATATGCCGCAGATTTTGTCCAATTGACATTGACCGAACCGTTGAGAACAAGACTACTGGAGGCATTATACTTTGACTTAGGAAATAAAGTTTGTCCCTGCAGCACTAATGCATTCAGGAATACAAATACAATGAAACTAGTTTTGAGCATATTCTTTAGCAATTAATAAAGCTTGGTAAGCATCTACTATACCTGGCGTAACAGCATATGGTGCTAATGAATCCATATTATTTTTGGATGCAGATTGCTTTAAAATTTCTACTACTTGATAAGCTTTTAACTCGGGAAAGGCGCCCCATACCAGTGCCGCCACACCTGAGACAATTGGTGCTGCGAATGAAGTTCCATTCGCCGTTTTATATTGGTCAAAGGTTGCTGTAGAAGTTATTTTCTCTCCAGGAGCGAAAAAATCTACAGTCTCAGAACCAAAATTTGAAAATTTTGCTTTTGAACCTTCAGGAGTTGAAGCACCAATACGCAAGTAAGAATTGTATTGTTTTTTAATTTTTGCAGGCTTTATGGGATAACAATTAATTGTATCCAAATTTCTATTATCATTACCGGCAGCCTGCACCACAATTACATTTCTCTTCATAGCATAGTCTAATGCATCTGTTACCCATTCACTATTTGGTGAATAATATTTTCCAAAGCTCATATTGATAATATTTGCACCATTATCCACTGCAAATCGGATTGCCAAAGCAATATCCTTATCAAATTCATCGCCGTCAGGAACAGCACGCAATCCCATCAATTTAGCATTATCCGCCACACCGTTGATGCCAATTTCATTCGCGCGATTAGCAGCTACTAGACCACCAACAAAAGTTCCATGATAACTATTTGAGTCGATAAGAATAGGATTTCCATAATTATTATCGCGCAATGAATTAATGTTATCACCGATATTGAATCTTGGGTTAGATTGATCATCTAAACTTTTAATGCGTTTTTCTGCGGTTTTGAATTCTTCAACTTGATATGCATATAAATCTGACCATTTCGTTGTTTCAGCATAGCGGTAAGATGAACGCTTTGCTGCTTCAATATATTCTTGCGTAACTGAGTCCGCTGATTTTAAATTAGCTAAATCCTTTATTGACAAGCTTTGCTCATCTAATCCTTGCACTTTAATCGTTGAATCTGTCAGACGAAAAGCTTCATAGGTTAATTTGATTATTGGAAAGAAATTAAGATAGCCTTGAATTTTTGCATCTTTCTTTACCTGCAAAAAGTAATTGAATTCTGCAATATCTTTCTTCTTTTTCCAATCCGACAATTGTGTGTTTTCGTACTTAGGACGAAGTTTTTTGTATTCGCGAAAGGCTTCAGTACCTACTTTAGATATAAGTTTGTTATCTGCAGTTCCAAGAAAATTCCATCCATGTATGGCAGTTGCATTAGATTTTAAGGATCTAGGATTGATCCACAAATTATCTTTTAAATCTTCGTGATTCGTATCAAGGTCGCCATCAATAACAGCAACAACTATAGGCCTTAAGCTTATGTTTTGATTTTTTAAGTAATCGTATGCTTCTTTTGTGTTTACACCATAATAACCTTGAGAAGAGTTTTGATGATGCCAATGAATAGGTAATTTACTCTGCTGTGCGAAAGTTGATTCTGTAAATAAAATCACCTGCACCATTAAAAATATTTTCAAAAAACGCATAATACCGCTAAAATATATTAAATAATGCAGATATAAAATAACAAAGCTGCAAAATAACGCATTTGTTACTTATAAGAACATAATATGCTAAATGATTAAATAAGTCTCGTACTAAAACCTATTTTGAATTTTTAAATCTTAGTCAGACTAGATTACTTACTATAGCTTCAATCAAAATATTTTTTAATTATAATTCTTAATAGTTCTATCAAATCAAATAACTTATCAAAACTGACATTGTAATGAACAAAATGATTGTAATAGAACTCTCAAATATTTCTAATGAAAATGCCTTATTCAACGTTAAGCTAATAACAGCGTTGAGTAAGGCATAAAATAATTTTTTTTCTTTTAAGAGTTTTATCTTAAGCTGGGCTCATTAAAAGTATTTCCCGCGTTAATATCGCCTGTTTCATAACCCTTTTTAAACCAATACATCCTTTGCTCAGAAGTACCATGCGTGAATGATTCTGGATTGGCATAGCCTTGAGATTTTTCTTGTATATGATCATCGCCAACAGCAGCAGCAGCTGTCATACCATCAACGATATCTTGATATGTTATTTCAATACTGGTAAGTTTATTTACGTAATGTGCCCAAACTCCTGCATAAAAATCCGCCTGTAATTCAGTCATTACCGAAATTTTATTGTATTCACGTTCGCTCATTTTTGCCCGCATCGCATTTGTTTGGTTTAATACACCTGTTAAATTTTGAATATGATGTCCTACCTCATGCGCAATCACATAAGCTAAAGCAAATTCACCTTTAGCTCCAAATTTAGTACTTAGTTCTTTATTGAAACTTAAATCCAAATAGACTGTTTGATCTGCGGGACAATAAAATGGGCCATATTCAGCCCTACCCACGCCACATCCTGCAGTTTCACTAACTTGAGAGTATACCGCCAATACAGGATCTGGATATCTTTTACCAGATTCAGCAAAGATATGTGACCATACTTCATTTGTGCTTGTAAGAACTACTTTTGAAAACTGCATCAAACGATCTTCCTCCGGGGTAGATACATATTCTCCCTGCGTTGTTGTCAATCCTCCGCCCTGCATTTGTTCTAATAACTGTCCTGGATCTCCGCCCATGAAAAGACTTATCAAAAGGACAATTACACCGCCAACACCTCCTAAAGCTAATTTTTTACCGCCAGACATGCCACGTCTATCTTCGACTCTACCGCCTGTGCGACCACCTTGCCATTTCATAATTTTTATATTTGATTATTAGTTTTATTGAATTTAACAAAATCCTTACCAATTACGACAATTACTTAAATAAAATTACAAATTGGTCATTATACTACTTATTTTGTATTTTTGGACTTTTTAATTAACCTATATGAGTTTAGAAAAACAACTACAAGAAAGAAGCGGAAGCAAATGCGAATTGTGTACTAGTTCCTCTAATTTGAGTGTCTATGAAGTTCCTCCAGTGTCTATTGTAAATGTTGATAACAGTATTTATGTATGTCAAACTTGTAAATCTCAAATCGAAAAGACAGAACAAATTGATCCAGAGCATTGGAAAGTTTTGGGGGAAACTATGTGGTCTGAACATCCACCTGTTCAAGTGGTGGCTTGGAGAATATTAAGTAGATTGCGTAATGAAAGTTGGGCAATTGATAATCTTGATATATTATATTTAGATGAAGAAAACATAGAGTGGGCAAAGAAAACAGGCGATCATGAAGCAGAAGCTACCGTTGAATTTCATCAAGATTCTAATGGAACGCGCTTATACGAAGGTGACACAGTAGTGCTTATCAAAACTTTAGATGTAAAAGGGTCTTCAGTAAATGCTAAACTAGGAACTGTGGTAAAGAATATTAGACTTGACCCTAATAATACTGATTATATTGAAGGAAAAATCGATGGACAAACAATCGTTATTCTTACAAAATATTTAAGAAAAGGATAATTAAGTTTTAGATTTTTAAGAAAACGGGATATGAAATTCATATCCCGTTTTTTATTTTATACCCTAAGCATGGCATAAAATTTAAGTATTTCGCAAACGAAAACCGTACTTATTTGTTTAATATACACTTGTGTAGAACGCTAACATAGTGATATGTATATAAAACATCATTATCACAACACACAAAAGCTGCCAAACAATTATACATAAAACATTATAAATCAAAATTATATGAGGTATATATTTACTTTATTCATGGTTTTGCTCTATGCTAATTCGGTTAGTGCGCAAAATACAATTTCTGGTGTAGTAAAAGATGAGCAATCTTTAGTCACTATACCTGGGGTTACTGTCGCTTTTAAAAATAAGTCGACAGCGGTACAAACAAATGCTGTAGGTCAATATTCTATTGCTGCTGTAGTGGGTGATACGTTGACATTTACATTTATTGGCTATCAATCACAAGATATCGTTGTTGGAAACCAGACATCGATAGATGTTTTTCTTGTAAGCGACGATAATGCTTTAGAAGAGGTCGTAGTCATCGGTTACGGTACAGCTAGAAAACGTGACTTAACTGGGTCTATCACCCAAATTAAGGGTGAAGACATCGTGGACAAACCTGGAACTAACCCAGTTGCAAATTTGCAAGGTAAGGTCCCAGGATTACAAGTTACCAATTCTGGTAGACCAGGTCAAGAACCAGATATTCGTATCCGTGGTACCAATTCAATCAATGGAGCTAAGCCACTCTATGTCGTTGATGGATTGTTAAATGACAATATTAATTACCTAAATCCAAATGACATCGAAACGATTGAAGTGCTAAGAGATCCTTCCAGCTTAGCGATTTTCGGTGTTCGTGGAGCAAATGGTGTTATTGCTATCACTACTAAGCGAGCAAAACTAGGACAATTGAATTTTGAATTTAATTCTCGAATAGGTCTTAAGAATGTAGCAAAACGTATGGATATGGCGAATGCCGAACAATTCAAAGAATTGTATGAAGAACAACGTTTTAACCAAGGTAATTACCCATACGACTATACAAATTGGACAGGAAATACAAACTGGCAAGACGAAATTTTTACTAACGGAATTTTGAACTACAATAATCTAAGCGTCAGTGGTGCAACAGATAAAAACACCTTTCGAATGGGCTTGGGATATTCTACGGATGAAGGTACTATTAATCACGAAAAGCACAGCCAAATCACTTTCAACGTGACAGATGAGGTTAAACTAACGGATAATTTTCGGACAGGTATTGTCTTGAATGGCTATAGAGCACGTTTACCGCAAGAGCGAGGAGTTTTCGGTGCAATACTTGCCGCACCTATAGCTCCTGTCTTCAACAATGAATACGGTCTTTATCATTCTCTTCCGGACTTTCAACGTGCACAAGTAAACAATCCATTAGTGGATATTGAAGAACGTAAAAACACATATATTGGAATCAACTATCGTGCATTAGCAAATTGGTATGCAGAGGTTGATTTTCTAAAGAACTTCAATTTCAGAGTTAATTTATCAGCGGATTATGGATTTAATAACTTTAGATCTTATCAAGGTTTAGTTTCGGTATATAACCCAGATATCCAAGGTAATGACAAAACTGAACGTATTGGTAACCAATTAACCTCCGTTAATCACGAACAAAATACACATTACAAATACCAAACAGACTGGTTATTGAACTACAGAAATACTTTTGATAAGCACAATCTAACCTTGATGGGAGGTTTTACAACTTATTTACAAGGGCTTGAAGCTACTACTGCGCGTAGAACCCAAGGTGAAGGTTTAGAAATCCCAAATGATCCAGATTATTGGTACGTCAATATCGGAGATCCAAATACTACAACAGGAAATTCAACCGCATCAGAATACCGCACGCTTTCTTGGCTGGGTAGAGCATTATACAATTACGACGGTAAATATTTGATCAATACCTCTTTCCGAAGAGATGGAAGTTCTGCATTTGCAAAAAATGGTAAGCCTTGGCAAAATTTCTACTCAATCGGTACTGCTTGGGTGGTAAGTCAAGAGAGCTTTATGCAAAATGTTGAATCTATCAATAATCTGAAATTAAAAGCTTCATGGGCTTCACTAGGTAACCAAAATGTTGGCGGAAATTGGTACCCAATGTATCCATTAATGGTTCCAGGGAATTCTGCTGTATTTGGAGATCAATTAATTCCAGCTTATGAAGCTGAATATATCCCAGACCCGAACTTACATTGGGAAGTAGTGAAATCCTGGGAAGCTGGTTTTGAATTGAATGCGCTTCAAAACCGTTTAAGTGTCGAAGCTGTATACTACAATAAAAACACGGAAGATATTTTAGTACGTGTACCAGGTATTCTAGGAAGTAAACCAGGCTTAAGCAATTTAGGTACAATTCAAAACAAAGGTATTGAAGCTGGTGTGACTTGGGCACAAACCATTAATGAAGATTGGAGCTACACAATTGGTGGTAATATTACAACTGTAAAAAACAAAGTTGTAAAACTTTCGACAGATGGCTATGATATTATCAATGGTGCATCGAGAACAATTGCTGGCTACCCTATCGGTTATTTTTGGGGGTATATACATGATGGAATATTCCAAACACAAGCAGATGTTGATCAATATGCAACAAATGGTTTAGGTGGTGGAGCATTCTTACCAGGTGACATCAAATACAGAGATATCGATGGTAATGGAACCATTAATTCACAAGATAGAACAATGATAGGAAACCCGACTCCTGATTTCTATTATGGTATATCATTAGGTACTTCTTACAAGAATTTTGATTTAGGAATTGAATTACAAGGTCTTTATGGTAACGAAATCCTAAGAACGTGGAATCAAAATCAATTTGCTACTTACAATTTCTTGACCGATAGATTAGGCAGATGGAATGGTGTGGGTACATCCAATTGGGAGCCAATCCTACACGAAGGAAGATCAGTCAACAGACAATATTCTACTTATTTCATTGAAGATGGAAGTTTTTTCAGAATTCGTGATATTTCATTGGTATATACTTTACCAGCAGAAACAGTATCACGTATGCGTTTGAAAAGTTTGCGCCTATTCTTGAATGCACAGAACGTTGCTACATTTTCGAAAAATACAGGTTTCACGCCTGAAATTGGCGGAAGTACCACATCATTTGGTGTTGACAATGGTACTTACCCAGTTCCTGCCATTTATACCTTTGGTTTAAACTTAAATTTTTAACGATTATTTAGGTCATCATTATGAAAACAATAACAAATAGATATAAAATAATCACAGGCATTTTCCTTGTTTTACTCTTTGCTAGCTGCAGTAAAGATTGGTTAGATATTAAGCCTAAAGGAAGATTTACAGAAGAAGATATGCCTACAGGATCCTTAGAGGGACAAGTTTTTGCCGCATATGCCGGTCTACGATCTGAGGCGACCAGTGGACTACCGTATGTTGCATTACACAACATTCGTTCTGATGATGCGCAATTAGGAAGTAGCACGGGAGATGAGGCTGGCGCAGGACCAATATTTGATAATTTCAATTATCCGCTGGATTATTGGTTAGTGAACAACTACTGGTCTGGGCATTACAACCTAATCAATTTGACCAATAATGTACTAGCGACTGCAGATTCTATCGATAATCCATCTGAAGGTACATTAGCCAATATTGGAGAAATGAAATTCCTACGTGCATGGGCTTATTTTAATATGGTCAGAACATTTGGAGAAGTTCCTTTAGTAACTTTTAAAATTACAGATCAAGCTTCCGCGAATATTCCGAAATCAAGTATTAATGATATTTATCAGCAAATTGATGCTGACTTAACGGACGCCGTAGCCTATTTACCCTCGACATGGCCCAGTCATCCTGGACGTATTACTAAAGGTGCTGCTTTAGCTGTGCAAACTAAAACGCTAATGGCACGTAAGAGGTTTAGTGAAGCTCTGGCATCTGCTATGCAAGTAATTAATTCTGAAGTTTATGATTTGAGTGTTCCTTACAATATGATTTTCCGTGAGGAAAGTGAAAATAGCAAAGAATCAATTTTCGAAATACAAGCACTATTTGATGGCGTACAAAATTTTGGTGTTACTTATGCCAGCCGTCAAGGTGTACGCGGATCAGGTTCTTGGGATTTGGGCTGGGGTTGGAATATTCCACATCCTAGATTGCTAGAGGCTTTTGAGGTAAATGATCCACGAAAAGATGTAACATTTTTATATTCTGGACAACGCAATGAACCATATGGTGAAGTATTACCAGATAACCTTCCACGACCATATTGGAACAAAAAAGTATATACTAACCCTACATTACGTACAAGATACGGAAGCAGGTTTGGAGATTGGTTCAATGTACGTCTGATTCGCTATGCTGATGTGGTTCTGTTAGCAGCAGAAGCAGCAAATGAAGTGGGTGGAAACGCAAATGTTGACTTAGCCTTGGATTTTCTTGAACGTGTGAGAGCACGTGCGAGAGGCGGTAACGCTGCTGTTTTACCAGCAGTGACTACACGCGATCAAGCGGCTCTTCGTAATGCGATTCGTCATGAAAGACAAGTCGAATTAGGAATGGAAAACGAACGTTTTTATGATTTAATACGATGGGATATTGATGTAGAAACTATGCGTGATGCTGGACATGTAAACTATCAGTTGAAACACCGCTTCTTCCCTATTCCTCAGCCAGAAATTGATAAATCTGCTGGTGTTTTAGTGCAAAACCCAGACTACAGATAAGCTATAAATTGATACCTTATGAAAATTAATATATATAAAATATTTTCCTTTTTGACATTACTCGCTTTTATGAGCTGTCAAAAAATGGAACGACCAGTAATGAATATCATTCCTGATCCAGAAGATGATGGAACTATTCGTGTACTTGCTATTGGTAATAGTTTTTCCGAAGATGCCATAGAGACTCATTTGTATGATCTTGCTAAAGCTAATGGACAGAAAATCATTATTGGAAATCTGTACATCGGCGGAGCTACATTAGAACAACATGTAAACAATATAAAAGCAAATGCAGGTGCATATAGCTTTCGCAAAATTGATGCTGATGGAAATAAAACTACAGTAGCAAACACATCAATAGCTACGGCTTTAGCAAGCGAAAATTGGACACATATCAGCTTTCAGCAAGAAAGTTCTAATTCTGGGAAATTTGATACCTGGTCTGCTTCTTTAGCTGAATTGTACAATTATGTAGCACCACGTGCTAAAAATGAAAATGTAAAATTTATCTTACACCAAACTTGGGCATACGCCAAAAATTCTACACATGCTGGTTTTGATAATTACAACAAAGACCAAATGCAGATGTACACTGCCATTGTTGACGCTGTCAATAAAGCGAAAGAATTGGTTGACATCGATATGATTATTCCGGCAGGTACAGCAATACAAAATGGTAGAACTAGCGTCGTGGAAGATAATTTCACGCGAGATGGCTACCACTTGAGCATGCCATTAGGAAGATATTTAGCAGCATGTACATGGTATGAAAGTCTTATGGGTACTAATGTAATTGGTAACAGTTATAAGCCTCAGGGTTTATCTGATTTTGAAGTTGCCATAGCACAAAATGCAGCACATTTGGCTCTACAAAAACCAAACGAAGTAACACCTATGACCGATTTTCAGGGTGGAGCTGGCGGACCTCTGACAAGTAGTGTATTATTGGACTTTGGTAATAACGCAGCTGCTGATCATTGGAATCAAATTAATTCATTCTTAGCTGGAACTTCCATCAATTTAAAGGATAGCATAGGCTCCTATGTTGGTATTAAACTAACCATTACAGAAAGATTTAATGGCGTCAACACGGATGGGCCTACAACGAGCACTACGCCATTGAACATGCCTTCAACTGTTTCGAGATATTCTTATTTTGGTAACTCAAAAGGTAATTTTGGAGGAATGATTATAACTCAAAGTAAATTTGAACTTACAGGTTTAGATAAAGATTTGAATTACGATATAACTTATTTTGGATCAAGAGGCAATGTCACAGATAATCGCGAGACTAAATTTATTTCCTCTGGAACTAACGAAGTCGTTGTAAGACTTAATACTTCAAATAATAGCACCAACACAGTAGTCGCAAAAGACATAAAACCTGACAGCTCAGGTAAGATTACGGTAACAGTTACTTCAGGTGAAAATAATACAAATGGCTCTGGCTTCTATTATTTGTCAGCCGCAAGACTTATTTCAAAATAAATTAGTATTCCTCCGCTATGGAGGAATACACTTTCATACACTATGAGAATACAATTAATATATATTTTAGCAGTATGTTTATTTTTAGGATGCAAATCATCTGATATTAATAAGCACGATAAAGCAACAGAAGATTTACTAACAAAAATCCAACACCAAACATTCAAATACTTTTGGGAAGGTGCTGAGCCAACATCAGGTTTGGCTAGAGAACGTATCCATATGGATGGTGAATATCCTCAAAATGATAAGGACGTCATCACTATCGGTGGTAGTGGATTTGGATTAATGGGTATTTTGGTTGCCGAACAACGCAAGTTTATCCAACCTCAAGAAGCTCAGGATCGCTTTAAGAAATCACTTACATATCTTTCTAAATTACCTAGGTTCCAAGGCGCCTATGCACATTGGTATGAAGGACCTAGCGGAAAAGTAAAAGCTTTTGGGGATAAAGATAATGGAGGCGACATTGTTGAAACGGCATTTTTAGCGCAAGCACTAATCTGTGTGCGAGAATATTATAAAAATGGTACACAAGAGCAAAAAGAAATAGCAGCATTAGCAGACAATATCTGGAGAGAAATAAATTGGAAGCATTACACAAATGGTAAGGATGTGATTTATTGGCATTGGAGTCCAGAACACGAATTTGGAATGAATCATCCGATCCAAGGTTTTGATGAATGTCTAATTACCTATGTATTAGCGGCGTCTTCCCCTACATTTCCTATTGAAAAACAAGTTTATGACCGTGGTTGGGCTAGAAGCGGTCAAATTAAAACAGACATCCAAAAATATGGCCTTCCTACTGAAGCAAAACATAATGCTCATCCAGGTGAAGTAGGTCCATTATTTTGGTCACATTATAGTTTTTTAGGATTAAACCCTAATGGTTTAAAAGACGAATATGTAGATTATGGAAAAATAGTCTATAATCATACGCAAATACATATTGAACATGCGAAACGAAATCCAAATAACTTTGTGGGATATGGAGCTGACAAAGGTTGGGGATTGACAGCAAGCTATTCTGTAAGTGGGTATGATGCACATCATCCCGATAATGATAAAGGCGTCATATCTCCTACCGCAGCCTTAGCATCAATGCCTTATGCTCCGAAAGAAAGTATGAGTTTTGCAAATTACCTTTTCAATAATTTAGAATCAAAAGTTTGGGGGGATTATGGGTTTTATGATGCGTATAGCGAGACGGCTAATTGGTTTCCACAACGTTACTTGGCAATTGACCAAGGACCTATTGTTGTAATGATTGAAAACTACAGATCGCAGTTCATTTGGAACTTATTTATGAATGCACCAGAGATTAAAGAAGGATTAAAGAAATTAGGATTTAATATTAAATAAAATTCTTTTAATAAGAAAACAATTATAACAGAAAGAAAGTATTTCGTGAAATTTAAAATTGTTAGTTTTCTTTTTGGTATCTTCGCATATTAAACTTAACAACCGTGCGATTTCGAAAAACTTTATTACTGAGACTCTTATTATTAGTAGTTATAATAACATCATTTATTTTACTGTGTACAATCTTTATTTCTCAATACAAACAGTATAAAGAAATTGAGAATAGATTAAATATTGCGTACTCAAACAATTCAAAGCTTTCACCTGTGCTTTATGAATTGTTTTCGACATTTACTGAGGTTGACAATTTATTTCGATTATATGCCATCTCATTTGATGATAAGAGTTTTAAGGATTATCAAAATAAATTAGACACCTTAAATAAAATAATCCATACACTAGATTCTATTCCTACAAATAATACACCTATTTCTGCTAAGAAAGAGATTGAAGTTCTTGACCAATCTCTTTCAATGCAATATTTGGCATTGAAAAGGCAAATTGACAACTTAATAATTTTTGCTGACGAAAATTTCACCAACAACAATATAGGATTAAGAAGTCAACAAAGAGGAAGACTTACAAATTCTGATTCTGTCATTAACCGCATACTTAATGATACATTAGCGAGAGTAGAGGTGGATGCAGATACTATCGTAAAGAAAAAACAAAGTTTATTCAAAAGAATATTTAATGCGAAAAACGATACTGTATTAAATACCTCTAGTTCGGCAGTTTTGAATGTAAATCAGATAGATATTGTGCAGAAAAATATTGAAAATTTGATTCGAACAAATGAAGAAAGTTATTCTAAGAATTTCTCTAATTTAAGAAGCATATATTTACGCTCAAAAGAAAAGGAAAGGAAGCTAATAACATCTAATTATCAACTCATAAATGACCTTAAAAAATCTATCGAAACAATCCGAGAGATAGAATATTCAAAGTTTAGAAGTGCGGAAAAAGACGATTATATTCTTTACAAATTTAATACACAAAAATTTAAATCTTATGCAATAATGGCACTATGTGTTATATTATTGATGTTAATGTTTATTATTTACTACCAATATGTTGTTTCTAAATATGAGAAAAAGCTGATAAAAGAAAAAGAATACGCATCAAAATTAGCTGAAGAAAAAACAAATTTATTAGCGAATATAAGTCACGAAATACGTACACCATTATATTCGTTAAAAGGCGTAGTGAAATTATTGACTTCTAAAAAAACAGAAGCAATAGACGATAAAATTCTTTCAAATATCAATTACGATATTAATCTTATCAACAATACTGTAAATGATATTCTTAACCTCAGCAAAATAGAATCGCAAGCAATAGATGTTGTAATGGATGAAGTGTATATATCTAAAATCGTCAATGATACCTTTAGTTTACACAAATATCAAGCAAATCAAAAAAGCCTCAATTTTATAAATGAAAACCATTTAAATGATATTCTAATTATAAATTCTAATGAATTTAGATTAAGACAAATCATTTCGAATCTAATAAGCAACGCACTTAAATATACAAACAAAGGAACAATCAAAGTAGTAAGCAAAATTACTGGGGATAAAATTCAAATTGACGTTGTAGACACTGGTATAGGTATTGACGAGAAAAAAATAGACCAAATATTCAGAAAATACTATACTGTGGAAGGTGAAAAGACAAAAGTTGGATTTGGACTTGGTTTACATATTTCACAGTTATTAGCAAAACATATTGGAGGTAAATTGAGTGTTAAAAGTCAATTGGGTATTGGCTCGACCTTCTCTTTGCAAGTACCATTATCACTAGAAAAGTCTCCGACAACGAAAAAAGAAGGAAATTCTAATTCCAAAAAACTATTACCTAATGATACTTCGATCGTTCTCATTGACGATAATAAGATCAATATATTGCTTGCTAAACAGATATTCAATAATTATAAGAACATTCAATATTTTGAAGATGCGCACAAAGCACTTTCATACATTGAAAATTCCAAACCCAATATTGTAATCACTGATATTATAATGCCTCAATTATCAGGATGGAATGTATTGGAAACGATTAAAACAAACAAAAACCTAAATAATACTAAGGTTTTTGCTAATACTGCTGAAGGTACTTTAGCAGAAAATAAGACTTCTAAATTTCAATTTGATGGAGTCTTAGATAAAGGTTTCGATACCGAAAGTTTATCTAAAATTTATTATAATTGATAAAAGAATAAGGGATATTTACTCCCCTATTCTTTTATTAATGCACGGTCGAGATGCACATAACCTCCATCAACATATACCAATTGGCCTGTTGTGTGACTAGATCGATCTGACAACAAAAATACTGCTGTATCTGCTATTTCTGCTGGCGTAGTCATACGATGCTCTAACGGTATTCTATCGGTAATTTTCTTTAACGTTTCTTCTGGATTGTCCAATGTTTGAATCCACGTATCATATTGTGGTGTTGCACATTCAGCAACGATTATCGCATTTACACGAATTCCATAAGGCAATAGTTCTACAGCCCATTCTCTTGTCAAAGCATTTCTAGCGCCATTAGATGCTGCGTAACCTGAAGTTCCTCCTTGGCCTGTTTCCGCTGTTTTAGAACTAATGTTTACGATTACGCCTTTAGAATCTTTCAAAGCTTGCAATGCATGATGAACTATTAGATAATAATGTACTACATTTTTATGGTATGATTCGATAAACCCCTCATAGCTTCCATTTTCTAAACCAACGCCATCATTTTGACCTGCATTATTTATAATACCATCAATTTGACCATACTTTTCAAGCGCAAGATCAATTGTTTTCTTTGATTCTTCAGGAATAGACAATTCTGCTTCAATGCACAAACATTCACTGCCTAAAGCTAGTACTTCATCACGCACCAAATTGTTGTCAATTTGCTTTCTACCTACAATAACAGGAATAGCACCTTCTTTAGCTAAAGCTAATACAATACCTTTTCCTATTCCTTTTGCTCCACCCGTAACGATGAATACTTTATCTTTTAAATTTAAATCCATAATGGTTAGATGGTTGATTTATTTTAGATTATAAAATTTCACGGCATTCAGACCCCAAAATTGTTCAAGCTCTTTCGCTGTAAAATCCTTCATTTTATCTTGAACAATTTCAATACATTGTTCATAGCTTGCTGCAATTAAACATACTGGCCAGTCCGTACCAAAGCATATTCTATCTTTTCCAAAAGATTTGATTACGTGATTAATATATGGCGTAAAATGATCCAACTCCCAATTTTTCCAATCAGCTTCAGTTACCAACCCCGATATTTTACAATACACATTTGGAAAATTAGAAAGGGCTTCTATGAAAACAGCCCAATCTTCAAATTCTTTGGTTTTAATAGCCGGCTTAGCCATATGATCCAATATGAATTTTTGATTAGGATTTGATCGTACGCATTCCAATGTACTTTGGTAATGATGCGGACGAATGAGTAAATCGTAGGTGTAATCAAAAGCTGTCAAACTTTCAATTCCTCTAAGAAAATCATCTTTAATCAAAAAGTCACCATCAGGCTCTCCCTCTATAACATGGCGAAAGCCTTTTATAATATCGTGCTTTCGAAATTCTTCTAAGTATGCCTCAATTTGAGACGAACGCAAATCTACCCATCCAACGACACCTTTAATCATTTTATAGACTTGCGAAAGTTCTGTCAAAAAATAGGTTTCTTGATGTGACTGACTAGCTTGTACTGCCACAACACCATCAATGTTGTTATTTTTTAAAGTTTGAGAAATATCATTCGGCAAAAAGTTGCGTTGAATAACAGACATTTCCTCTGTTATCCATGAATCTCGGTCTTTGTCATAGATCCAAAAATGTTGGTGGGTATCTATACGCATGATCTATTTTTTATAGTTAATGACCTCTTGTCGCTGTTCTCCCAAATAATCTGCTCCTAATTCAATCACATCGCCTTCCTTCAAGTAAATAGGAGGATTGAAACCTAACCCCACTCCTGCTGGTGTGCCCGTAGAAATAACATCCCCTGGCAATAAAGTCATGAATTGTGAAACATAAGAAACGATAAATGGAACCGAGAAAATTAAATTTTTAGTATTACCGTTTTGATATGTTTTACCATTAACTTTCAACCAAAGATTGACATTATTGATATCTTTAATTTCTTCTTTTGTTGTCAACAAAGGTCCCATAGGAGCAAAAGTATCACAGCCCTTTCCTTTATCCCAAGTACCACCACGTTCGATCTGGAATTCACGTTCGGATACGTCATTGTGCAATACATATCCAGCCACATAATCCAATGCTTCAGATTCTTCTACGTAAGTAGCTTTTTTACCGATTACAATCCCAAATTCAACTTCCCAATCGGTCTTTTTTGAATTTTTAGGAATAACGACTGTATCATTTGGACCAACTAAAGCGGTAGTAGATTTCATGAAAATAATAGGCTCAGCTGGCAATGCAGCACCTGTTTCTTCTGCATGATCTTTGTAATTCAAACCTATACAAACAATTTTTGAAGGTCTTGCGAACGGAGTACCTAAACGCACATCCGCAGGCAATTCATCTAATTTATTTACATTTTCATCCAAATAACCTTGTAATTTTTCCAAACCATTATTTGCAAAAAATGACTCATCATAATTTGAAACAAAAGATGAAACATCATAATTTTTACTTTCAATTTGAACGCCACATTTCTCCTGTCCTACCTCACCAAATCTTATTAATTTCATATCTAAATGTATATTAGTTTTAGTTGTTTAATTTTATAAATCCTCCATCAATAGGATAATCATTCCCCGTAATAAAAGCCGCATCATCCGAACATAAGAATAAAGCCAATTTAGCGATTTCTTCTGGCTTCGCCATACGTCCTATCGGTTGCGAATCGGACAATTTCTGGAACATTTCTTCTTCTTTTCCAGGATAATTTTTCGCAATAAATCCATCCACGAAAGGTGTATGTACACGAGCTGGTGATATCGAATTGCAACGAATATTATCTTTCATGTAATCGCGTGCCACAGACAAACTCATAGCATAAATTGCCCCTTTACTCATCGAATAGGCAAATCGATCCGAAATACCAACTAATGCTGCAATAGAAGCCAAATTAAGGATTACACCACCACCCTGCGCTTTCATCTTAGGAATTACCGCATACAGTGCATTATAGGCGCCTTTCACGTTAACTTGAAAAACTTTTTCAAAATCCTGTTCAGGACAGTTTTCCAAATTACCTACATGCGCAATTCCTGCGTTATTAATCAAAATATCTACACGTCCTATCGACTCAATAGCTTTTATAATTTCTGCTTGATTTGCAACAGAGCATACATGCAATGTAGCTTTTCCACCATGCGAAATAATTCCATGCACAACTTTTTCTCCTCCTTCAGCATTCAAATCTAAGATATGCACGTGAGCTCCTTCTTGTGCAAAAACTTCGGAAATAGCTTGACCTATACCACTTCCTCCTCCTGTTACTACAGCGATTTTTCCTTTTAATTTTGACATTTTATTTCAATTGAATTTTAATAACATAAGGATTATCGAATTTTTAATTAGAAAAGACTCTATCACCTCATATAAATCACTTCGTTTAAAAGACCTTTATAGTGAAACACCTCTTCTCCAAGGAATAAAATCATCCTGCCCCAATTTCACCGCTTTAGGAATTTCATTGCCACTTGCCACTTCGATTACATATTCAAGGATACGATGTGCTGCTTCCTCAATAGTTTCTTGTCCATCGATTATTGTCCCACAATTGATGTCAATAATATCAGGCATACGCTCATAAATAGTAGTATTCGTGGATAATTTTATTACTGGTGTAATTGGATTCCCGGTGGGTGTTCCCAAACCTGTGGTGAATAAGACAATATTTGCACCAGCTGCAACTTCAGCTGTGGTACTTTCCACATCGTTACCAGGCGTACACAATAAGTTTAGCCCAGGACTGTCCGCTAGTTCGGGGTAATCAACGACAGCTTTAACAGGAGATGTTCCGCCTTTTTTTGCCGCACCTGCCGACTTTATCGCATCCGTAATCAAGCCATCACGAATATTTCCCGGAGATGGATTCATATAAAAACCCGAACCATCCGCTTCTGCTTTAGCATTATATGTTTTCATAAGGTGCATAAAACGTTCGGCTGTACTTTCGTCTATGCATCTATCACTTAATTCTTGTTCTACACCACAAAGCTCTGGAAATTCAGCTAAAATCACTGAACCGCCTAACGATACAATAATGTCTGAAACATAACCTAGAGCAGGATTTGCAGAAATACCCGAAAAGCCATCCGATCCACCGCACTCCAATCCTATACACAATTTATCTAATGTTGCGGGTTGACGAGTTTGTGTATTAGCTTGCGCTAGACCTGCAAATGTAGCTTTAATAGCTTTTTGCATCAATTCAGCTTCAGTTCCTTCTTTTTGTTGTTCGAAAATATACAATGGTTTATTAAAATTCGGATCGCGTTTCGCAATTTCAGCTTTCAATATTGAAGCTTGCGCATGTTGACAACCTAAACTTAAAATTGTAGCACCCGCCACATTCGGATGCGTGACATATCCAGCCAAAAGACCGCATAGAGCATCAGAATCCATGCGTGTGCCTCCACAACCCATATCGTGATTTAAAAACTTAACACCATCCACATTTTCAAATGGTTTATTTGATTTTTGGGTGATAGTAGAAGATGTTAAATCTAACTGTAGTAATTCATCAATAGAAGCACCTGCCTTATATTTTTCTAATAAAACATCTACTTCGTTTGAATAGTCTTTACTTTGAACTTTGTATCCCAACTTCTCTTCCAAAGCCGACTTTAAAGTCAAGACATTTCTATTTTCACAGAAAACTAATGGTATAACTAACCAATGATTTGCTGTCCCAACTTTTCCATTGGAACGGTGAAAACCTTGGAAAGTTCTGTTTTTAAATGCCGAAACATCGGGTTGCTGCCAATCCAAATTGCGCTCACCCAATTTAAAATCATCCGCAGCATGACGTAAATTATCTACATTAATCAGACTTCCTGTGGGCAAAGCGTAATTTAATTTTCCCACTAAAACGCCATACATGTAGATTTCTTGATCTTTCCCACAGTTATAAAACGTGAATTTATGTTTTGCTTTAATATCTTCTTGCAACACCACACTGATTCCATTGAAATCTATTTTCTCTCCTGCTTTTAAATCGCGCAATGCGACTAATACATTATCTTTAGGGTGTATCTGCAAAAAATGCAACCTATCTCTTTCCATTATTACAATTGAAATATTTTATCCATTATGACCCATTTCTCACCAGCTTTTGCCCCAGGAATTGCCTGTTGATATTTCCACATCAAATTTTCCCATTCCTGCACTTTAGCGTTTCCTGCGTCCATTTTTCCCTTATTTTCAAAACTAAAACCATCTTCAGTCTCCATCAACATGCACAACCTATTACCAAAACGGTAAATCTCCATATTTGTAATACCTGAATCCAATATGGACTTTTTAATTTCAGGCCATATTTCTTTATGGTAATTATCGTATTCGGCTATCAGTTCTACATCGTCAACCAAATCCAATGCTAATACATATTTTTTCATTACTTATTTAATTTTTAATAGCCTGTACATTTCGCGTATACCATCCAAATAATAATATAACCACAAAACATACAAATACAACACTATATGATAAATGGATATTACCTGTATTATCTGTTATAACACTTGCCAGCGGAGGAATAATCGCTCCACCAACTATGGACATAATAATAAAACTTGAAGCTGATTTTGTATCACGGCCTACACCTTGTATACCGATCGCAAATATTGTAGGAAACATTATTGACATAAAAAATGTTATACTCACCAATGCATACAATGTGATCATACCTGAACCAAAAATCACGACAAGACATAATACCATCGAGCATAAGCTATATAACATCAGTAATTTGTATGGTGCGACAAAGCGCATAAAAAATGTACCAACAAAACGTCCAATCATAAACAGCAATCCGGCAAGCCCAGCATAGTATTTGGCATCTTGGCCAGCCATAGCTAGTGCATCTTCCGCAAAGACTAATAAGAAACTGAATACATATACTTGTGCACCCACATAGAAAAATTGTGCGACAATTCCCCAACGAACATTTATATGACGTAGACTACTGAAAAAACCGGCTTTAGTATCTGATTCTTCCTCTTTTATATCAGGCAACTTGGTTAGAAAGAATAATACCGCTACAATCAAAATGATTATACCTAAAACCAAATAAGGTCCTTTTACCAATGCAGTCTCTGCTTGGATATATGCTTCCTTTGCAACATCCGTCATCTGCGCTAGTTCTTCTGCAGATTTTGGCTCCTCTGCCAAAATAAAGATTCCTCCCACAATTGGTGCTAAGGATGCAGCAAGACCATTGAATGATTGTGCAAAATTCAGGCGCTGTGTAGCTTTTGCAGGGTCTCCCAAGACAGTAATATAGGGATTAGCGGCAGTCTCCAAGATGGTCAATCCGCACGACAAAATAAATAATGCTGTCAAAAAGAAAGTATAACTAACAGTGTTTGCGGCTGGGATAAATAAAAAGCATCCAAGTGCAAATAAACTTAATCCTACCAAAATCCCTGCTTTGTAGCCATATTTCTGCATGATTAGACCTGCCGGAATTGCCAACAGAAAGTAAGCAAAAAATACAGCAGAATCCACCATCGATGCCTGAAAATGGGATAGGCTAAATGCACTTCGCAAATGTTTAATTAAAATAGGGTCAAGATTATGTATGAAGCCCCAAAAAAAGAATAAAGATGTGATTAATATAATTGCAAAGGTGTATTGATCTTTTCTACTCATTATGATGTCTATAATTGATTAAGTAAATTTACTAGTAAACATTTAAACTTGCATTAACCAATTTACCAAATACATAAACTATATTACCCAAATAATTAGTAGTTTTAGAAGATCAAAGAATAACCAAGTAAATTTAGGCTATCACTATGAAAAAATTGAGCTTAACAGATAGTTATCACAAAAGTCTTCATGTGCGAAGGGATACTTACCCTCAAAATCATAACATTTGGCATTATCACGAAGAGATTGAATTTATCTATTTGGCTAAAGGCACAGGAACTTTATTTGTTGGTGATTGTATTCAAAGTATTGCCGAGAACAGTTGCGTACTCATTGGCCCTAATATACCGCATTATTGGTTATTTGACGATGACTATTTAAATGAGCATAATCCAATTGATTGTATAGTTATTCACTTTAAACCTAATTTCCTTGGAAATGATTTTTTTCAACTCCAAGAAACAAAAAATCTTCAAAATTTAATACTAAACTCATCTAGAGCATTGTATCTCGAACAGTGTTCTTCGATATTTACCAGCCTTTTTTATAATGTAAGTGAACAGTTGGACATTCTAAAAATCACAAAGCTGATTGAATCACTTTATTATTTTCAGAAAAACAATCCAAAACTATTAATCAGTGAGAATTATGAGGTTTTCAACCATTCATCTGATAACAAAAGAATGAACGATGTAATAAATTACATCAAAGACAATTATCGAAGTAAAGTTGAGTTGGATGCGCTGGCAGATTTAGCAAAAATGACAAAAAATTCATTTTGCCGTTATTTCAAACAGAAAACAGGAAAAACGCCCATTCAATTTGTCTCAGAACTTCGTGTTTCTCATGCTTGTAGACTACTGAAATCTTCGGATATGAATCTTAAAGAAATTAGTTTCGAGAGTGGTTTTAATAGTTTTGTGAATTTCCATAAAATATTTAAAAGTGTCACCGACACCAGTCCCAAACAGTACAAAAAGGACAATATTCCACCAGCTAAAAATTAGACTGTCCTATTTTCACATGTAATTTGCTATTTTCGGTGATGAAATCTACCGTACTTTTTGGCATAGATGTGCTTATATCACAAGCTAAAAAATATAAACACGCACGAATTGGTCTAGTATGTAATGCTGCATCGTTGACCAGCAACGGTTTACATAGCAGAATAGCCTTAAAAGAAGCAGGCTTGAGAATAGTAAAATTGTTTGCGCCCGAACATGGGTTTGATACAAAAGGAGAAGATGGTGCTTATATTAATCACCAAATTGACTCAAAAACTAATATTCCTATTGTAAGCCTCTACAGTGAAAAACTTGCGCCTACAGCAAATGATTTAGAAGATATCGATATAATACTAATAGATTTACCGGACATTGGTGCGCGTTTCTACACTTACTTGTGGACGATGTCTTATGTCTTAGAAAGCTGTGAAAAGTATAATAAACCTGTTATAGTATTAGATCGTCCCAACCCAATGGCTCATGCAATTCAATTTGCTGAAGGTCCATTTTTGCACGAATCGTGTAGTTCTTTCATCGGAAGGTTCAACATGCCCATTACACATCACTGTACTTTTGGAGAATTAGCACAATATTTTAAGGCTATTTATTATCCTAATATTGATTTGCAAGTATTAAAAATGCAAAATTGGAATAGATCTGAAAATAACGGATATACATTTTTTCCAACTTCACCTGCTATCCAAAATAGAGGAACAATTTATACTTATGCTGGAGCATGTCTTTTCGAAGGCTTAAATATCAATGAAGGACGTGGTACTGATTTTCCATTTGCACAATTTGGTGCGCCTTGGATTGATGCCGATTTACTTTACAATAAAGCTAGTGCGGAATTAACTGAAGCTACTTTAGAAATTGTACATTACACACCCGAAATAAGTCTATTTGCAGGAGAACTGTGTCATGGACTAAGAGTTATACCTAATAATCCGCAGAAGTTTCATTCCGTACAGTATTTTGTTGATTTAATCCAACTGATTTATCGATTATTCCCTGATAAACTTACCGAACGAAACTATTATACAAACGCAAATCCTACTGGAAGCCGGCATTTAGATAAGCTTCTGGGAATTCCAAATGCTTTTAATTACTTGAAACAGCATAAAATACATACAAAGGAAGGAATTGAAGAGTGGCAAACCGAAATTTCTCCTTTCCTACTCTATTAAATCAGAAAGCTCAATGAAATTAATCATTGAGCTTTCTGATTTAATATTTTGTTTTCTAAATCTTCCCAACTACTACTTTAAATAATTTATCGTAATCGAAATAACGGATTGCAATATCTTGAACTTTGCTAGCATCCATATTTTTGATTACATCAGAATAATAACTGTAATAATCAGTATCTAAACCTGAAAAATAAACTGCTTTAAATTTATCTACATGTGAAAATATGCTTTCCAGACTGCCCAACAACATCCCTTGCATGTAATTTCTCACCAATCCAATTTCGTCTTCCGAAGTTTTTTCTTGGCGCAATATTTCAAATTCTTTCTGAATTTCAGCAAGTGTCTGCTTAGTCACATCAACTCCCACTTCCGAAGCTATGGTAATAAAGCCTGTATGCCTCAGATTTCCAATATACGATCCAATGCTATACGTATATCCCTTTTCTTCACGAATATTACGCATTAGTCGTGAACCAAAAAAGCCTCCAAATAATGTATTTACAAATTGTAAAGCTGGAAAATCAGCATCTCTACGATTGATAGTTAAACCGCCTAAGCGAACAGCGGATTGCAAAGCATCAGGTTTTTCTTCGATGTACAATTCTGTAGTGTAAGAACCAAATTCTATAATTGCAGGCTTGTAGAACTCTTCTTTATTCTCCCATTCTTGACCAAAAAACGTTGAAATCAAATTTTTGATTTTATCATCAACATTTCCCGCAACAAACAAGTTACAATTTGACGGTTGTATTTGTCGACGATATAATGCTAAAATAGCATCACGTGAAATTGAATCATAAATTTCTTCTGTAGGAAGAACACCATATCGGGTACCTTGAAAAACCTCTTTATAAAAATTGCGTCTTGCAATCACATCATTTTTTTGCAAAGATATTTGCAACGATTGCTTATTGTTACGAATATTTGTGTCCAATTCCGATTGCGGAATATTGGAATTTTGCAAAATATCAGCTAGAATCGGTAATACCTTATCTACGTATTTATGCATCGTGTACACCGTCAAGGAACTTTGGTCAAAACTGTATTCTGGCATTAAATAAGCTCCATAAAAATCAACCGTGTCCGCGATTTCTTTCGATGTCAACGTTTTGGTTCCTTCTTTGAGCATCGAAGAAAGTACAGGATTTAAAATCGCTAATTGCTCTTTCAATAAAATATTATCAAAAGTGAATTCCAATTTTATTAAATCCAAGTCAGGAGCCTGGAAAATAAAAGCTTTCAAGCCATTCGGATAAACCAACTTTTCTGGCTCCACAAGGTTAATACCTTTTATCTCTTTGAAATCAGGTGCTATCGTTCTATTCAGCATTTTCCTTCTCTTTTGATTTGTAAAAAAGTGTGGAAGAATTTTCTCTCGAAAACAGCTCCTTAGCTACACGTTGGACATCATCAGCTGTCACTGCGGCGTATTTTGCTACTTCTTGATTGTAATCTTCTGCCTGACTTATCATTTCAAAAAAAGCTAAATTCATCGCTTTATCCAAAATAGATAATTCCGCAAAAAGCATCGTCGATTCTACTTTATTCTTAACCTTTTGAAGTTCTGATTCTTCTACTTTTTCGGATTTAATTTTCTTTAACTCCTTCCAAATATGTTGTTCAGCTTCTTCTAATGAAACACCAGCTAAAGGTTTGCCTTCGACCACAAACATATTGGTATCTATACTGCCCATCATGTAGGCATTAATCTCACTGAAAAGTTGATTTTCTTTTACCAAAGAACGATACAAGCGCGAAGATGAACCCCGAGATAGCAAATCAGAAATCAAATCAGTGGTATAGTAATCTGGAGACAACCGCTCAACTCCATGAAATGCAATATAAATAGCATCTACAGGTACATCGGCCTCTACAATTTCTTGACGCGCCTCCTCTTGTTTTGGTTCTTGCGGCAGATTTCTTTCGTACGCATTTCCTGCCGGAATATCTGCAAACCATTTTTCAGATAGTGCTTTCACTTCTTCCAAAGTTACATCACCAGCTACGACCATAATGGCATTTTGAGGCGTATAGAATTTATGGAAAAATGATTTCACATCTTCCATTTTAGCATTCTCAATATGTTTCAATTCCTTACCAATCGTTGCCCAACGATACGGATGCACTTTGTAAGCTAAAGGTCGTAATTTTAAATATACATCTCCGTAAGGCTGATTCAGATAACGTTGCTTAAACTCTTCACAAACTACTTGACGTTGAACTTCTAAACTTTGCTCACTGAAAGCTAAACTTAACATTCTATCACTTTCCAACCAAAATGCTGTTTCAAGATTATCCGAAGGAAGAGTGATGTAGTAATTGGTAATATCGTTACTTGTAAATGCATTATTTTCACCGCCAACAGATTGCAACGGCGCATCGTAATTCGGAATATTAACCGAACCTCCAAACATCAAATGCTCAAACAAATGGGCAAAACCAGTTTGCTCAGGCGATTCATCGCGAGCCCCTACTTTATATAGAATATTCACCACCGCCATAGCCGTAGTATGGTCTTCATGAACCAAAACTGTCAAACCATTATCTAGTTTGAAACGATTAAAATTTATCATTAATAGTTGATAATTATACCCACTGAATACCTTTCTTCAGCAAATCTAAAGTTTTTTGCTCTTCTGATTCTGGTTCTGCTTTGAAGTCATAAAACCAATTCGCTTGCGCTGGTAAGCTCATTAAAATCGACTCAATACGTCCATTGGTTTCCAATCCAAATTTAGTTCCTGAATCGTAAACTAAGTTAAATTCTACATAACGTCCGCGACGCAACAATTGCCAATCTTTTTCACGTTGTGTGAAAGATTGATGACGATGTTTATTAACTAATTCAATATATGTTGGTGCAAAAGTTCTTCCCAAATCACATGAGAAATTGAAAATTTCTTCATAGCTCAAGCCTGTTTTTTCGGGAGTTAATTTATCATAAAATACACCACCAATACCACGTGTTTCGTTTCTGTGTTTAATAAAGAAGTAATTATCAGCCCATGTCTTAAACTCAGCGTAGAATGTTTCTTTGTGCTTATCACACACATTTTTAAGTTGTTGATGGAAAAATGCTGCGTCATCTTCCACGACATAATGCGGTGTCAAATCAATACCACCTCCGAACCAACGAATCTGGTCATTCAACTCAAAATAACGAATATTCATGTGAATAATAGGCACATGCGGATTATTAGGATGGATAACAATGGACACACCTGTAGCGAAAAAATCATCTTCATCGACACCAAAAGCTTTCTTAATAGGCTCAGGCAACTTTCCGTGAACAGCAGAAAAGTTTACACCACCTTTTTCTAAAATGTTACCATTTTGAATAATCCGGGTCCTTCCACCACCTCCGCCTTCGCGTTCCCAAATCTCTTCTTGGAAATTTGCTCCTCCATCTAATTCCTCAAGCGCTTTTGTGATTTCGTCTTGTATTGTCTGATAAGATGCTGCTATATGTTCTTTTGTCATGATTTTTACGACAATTTCTGTGCTAATATGTTAACTTCTTTTATTGCTGGACTGTTATTATACAGGATTTGGTACACCATATGGCAAATAGGCATATCCAATTGATATCGCGCGATAATACCCTGTATACAATTAGATGCATAATAACCTTCTGCGACCATATTCATCTCTAATTGTGCTGATTTGACACTGTAACCTTTACCAATCATATTACCAAAAGTTCGATTACGGCTGAATTGTGAATAAGCAGTCACCAACAAATCGCCTAAATACGCGGATGCATTAATGTCTCTTGAAGCGGGATTTATTGCCTCTACAAAATACTCCATCTCGCGGATCGCATTGGATACCAATACCGCCTGGAAATTATCTCCAAAACCTAAGCCATGACAAATTCCTCCTGCCAAAGCATAAATATTTTTTAAAACGGCGCCATACTCAATACCCAAAATATCATCCGAAATAATAGTATTGATGTATCTGCTTTTGTAAAATGAAGCAACTGTTTCGGCATTTTCAATAGCATTGCACCCAAAAGTCAAATACGACAACTTCTCCTGCGAAACTTCTTCTGCATGGCAAGGACCACCTATCACAACTATATTTTCTAAGGGAACATTGTACGTGCTTGTCAAGTATTCACCTATTATTTGATTTTCATCTGGAATAATGCCTTTTATGGCTGAAACAATGATTTTGCCTTTAAAATCATCTGCCGTAAGACCTTGCAAAGCATCTTTAAGATACGCTGCAGGTGTATTTAACACGACAACATCACTCCTATCAAATACAAACTTCACTTCAGAAGAAATCTTTTCAAAAGGTATTTTAATTTCGACAGCGGTCAAATAACTTGGATTATGATTATACGATTGAATGTAATCGATATCCTCTTGCTTTCTAACCCACCAATATATATCTTTTTCTGATAGATTGTCTGTCAACATCTTAATCATAGCCGTCGCCCAACTACCACTCCCGATGACACCAATCCTATTTGAAATGTGTTTATCCATACTTTAATGATTTTACAAAGATACTTAATATAAATGTATAGCGGATTCTTAACTTAAATTAATGGAATAAAAATGACTTTAGCTATCTTAATGGAATATTCACACACAGACAAAAAGCATGACAGAAAAAGAAAAAATGATTGCTGGAAAGCCATACATGGCTTCAGATAGAGAATTACAAAAAGCGAGACTTGAAGCGCAACGTACTTGTTATAGATACAATCAAATTGATCCCAAAAATTATAAAGAACGAAAAGGGGTAATTAGAGGTTTATTTGCAAATACAGATGCATTATTCTGTATAGAACAACCTTTTTATTGTGACTATGGTTTCAATATTAGTATCGGAAATAATTTCTTTTCCAACTATCATTTGACAATTTTGGATTGCGCGCCTGTAACTATTGGCGAGAATGTCATGTTTGGACCTAATGTTGCGATTTATACAGCAGGACACCCCATTCATCACGAAATAAGAAACACAGGATTGGAATATGCACTACCTGTAACTATTGGTGACAATGTATGGATTGGAGGAAATACCGTGATAAATCCCAATGTAAATATTGGCAACAATACTGTAATAGGCTCGGGATCTGTAGTTACCAAAGATATTCCATCAAATGTAATCGCTGTCGGAAACCCTTGTAAAGTGTTGCGTGAAATTACGGAAGAAGACAAAAAGTATTATTACCGCAACCAAGAATTATAAAAAAACCCTGTACGGAGAGTACAGGGTTTACCAAACCAATTATTAACCTAAATATGAAATTATTGAAAATTTTATATTCGAATATTTAATATCAAATAATATGCCAAGATTAAGAATAATTGGAAATAAAAAAGAAACCCCTGAAGCGGAGAGCTTCAGGGGTTACCAAACCAATTATTAACCTAAATATGAAATTATGAATATTAATTTCTACTCATAAAACGCGTATAGCATTCACTTTATTATTTAGATATTTTATTTTAACACTTTTTAACAAATAACTTTTAGTTTGAAGACGGTGTAATAATTTCGACGACCTTGTCGCTGAGTCTAGTTATATCCGATTTTAAGCCGAACAATACAGTTAAAGCATGAAATGGGCGATCTTGTATTCTTGTTAAATGCCCCATATAGCCCACTTCTCCACCAAGAAAGAAACTTTTGAATTTATAATCAGCACCTATACCCAATTTACCTCCAATAGCAAAAGAACGTTTGTAATCTATTTTGACTGTAGTACCAATTTGCTGTGCACGTGGTTCATTCACCAATCCAAAACTAGGACCAGCATATACATAGGTGTTCAAACGTTTCATTTGTTTACGAGTGCCTCCTGCCAAGCTTAACATATAGATACTTGAATTACCATTTTCTATTGTATGATTATATTTACTATCGGCAATCTTCTGATCGTAAGCAAAATTAAACGTGTACAACGCTGGATAGAGATAATACTTGGGATTTTTCAAGGAAATATCCAAACCCATACTTCCCGAGAATAATTTTGGAGAAAGTACTTCTTTAGTTTTACCTATTGGTAAAGCAAGCCCCGTTCCTGCAAAATAATAAACCTTACGGTAGTGAATAGTATCAGCTCCTTTTTGTGCGTGAGAAATATGCACAGCGCAAATCAGACAAATAACAAGTGTTAAATATTTAGACATAAAATACTTTTAGGCTTTATATTCTCATAACAACAACAGGCTCTAAAAGTTTTAGAATGTGATAGCAGATATACTACAAATAATTTTTACTTTGCGGACCTTGATTGAAAATTAAATCAATGATACTTACGTTGGGAATAAATCCAGTTCTTTCCTCAAAAACCTGGTAATAAGGTTTAGGATTTACGTAAACTGATTCTTTTTTGGGATGTATAAGATTACGAAAATCCAGCTGATCATAAGTCTTAGAAAATTTTTCTGTAAACTCTATTGTACGTTTTAACTTAAGACATTTTAGTACTAATTCTAACTGCGCAACATTATAGTCGAACAAATATTCGTAGTTCGTATCATAAAGCGCTTTAAAATCATCTTCATAATATTCAAAATAAGCCGAACTGCGGTAAGCTGTCTGTATACTCAACCAATGTAAACGCTGCCAATCGTGATCGTATATTTAGACATAAAATACTTTTAGGCTTTATATTCTCATAACAACAACAGGCTCTAAAAGTTTTAGAATGTGATAGCAGATATACTACAAATAATTTTTACTTTGCGGACCTTGATTGAAAATTAA
>Ga0233369_1000039_pt1 | contig 68577 bp, 66 predicted proteins | sample ElkDunMinimDraft_26_FD_191537 | JGI IMG/M metagenome (GOLD analysis project Ga0233369, IMG submission 191537) | Fecal eukaryotic communites from dung pellets of Tule Elk in California, USA - Elk Dung D16 | ecosystem: Host-associated > Mammals > Digestive system > Large intestine > Fecal | place... | reverse complement strand
GCCTGGAGTTCCTGCGCGGCCACCTGGCCAGCGACGGGGAAGGCGTGCTGTGGGTCGCGCCGGATCCGGCCGACGGCTCCCACCGGATGCGGGCGGCGGCCGACGCCGATGCGCTGATCGTGCTCGAGCCCGGCGCGCGCGCGTATCCGGCCGGCAGCGTGGTCGAGGTCGTGCCGTACTGAGGCCTACGCCGATGGCCGGGTGCATGCAGCCAGGCCACGGCCCAGCGGCGATAATCGCCGCATGAACACCGAGATCGATCCACGCGATGCCAGCGACCGCCTCGCCCAGGGCGCCGTGCTGGTGGATGTGCGCGAAGAACACGAACGCGAACTGGGCATGGCCCGGGGCGCGCTCGGAGTTGCGCGCGCCGAACTGGAGGCCGCGCCGGAGCGATACCTGCCCGGACCCGACGCGGAGGTCCTGCTGATCTGCCAGAGCGGGGTGCGCTCGGCCCAGGCCGCGGCCGAACTGCAGCGCCGTGGCTACCGGCAGGTCCGTTCGGTCGCGGGCGGTACCACGCGATGGCAGGCCGAGGGCCTGGCCATGGACCTGCCGGCGGGCGACATCGATACGGATTTCCACGAGCGGTATTCGCGCCACCTGCAACTGCCCGAGGTCGGTGCGCGCGGGCAGCGTCTGCTCGAGGAGGCGACGGTCGTGCTGGTCGGTGCGGGCGGGCTCGGTTCGCCGGCCGCGTTCTATCTCGCCGCCGCCGGGGTCGGACGCCTGCGCCTGGTCGACGACGACGTGGTCGACCGCAGCAACCTGCAGCGCCAGATCCTGCACACGGAGGCCGACATCGGCATCGCCAAGGTCGAGTCGGCCCGGCGCAGCCTGTCCGATCTCAATCCGCGCCTGCGGGTGGAACCGGTGGCCGAGCGCCTGGACTCGGGCAACGTCGAGCGCCTGCTGGACGAGGCGGACGTGGTGATCGACGGTGGCGACAACTTCCCGGTGCGCTACCTGCTCAACGATGCCTGCGTGCATCTGGCCAAGCCGCTGGTCTACGGGGCGGTGCACCGCTTCGAAGGGCAGGTGAGCGTGTTCGATGCTGGCCGTGCGCGCGGCCGCAAACCCTGCTACCGCTGCCTGTTCCCGGAACCGCCGCCGCCCGAAGCCGCGCCCAACTGCAGCGAGGTCGGCGTGCTGGGCGTGCTGCCCGGGGTGATCGGCATGCTGCAGGCGACTGAAGCGCTGAAGCTGCTGCTGGGCCTCGGCCAACCGCTGAGCGGCCGCCTGCTGCACTTCGACGCGCTGGCCATGCAATTCCGCGAGACGCGGCTGGCGCCGGATCCCGACTGCCCGGTCTGCGCCGCCGGCACGCCGTTCCCGGGTTACATCGACTACGCGGCGTTCTGCGCCGGCTGAAGGCTGCGGCAAGCCGGCGGCGCGGTGTTGCGACATCGCCTGCACGGGCCTGTGCTAGCGTCGCTTGGCCTCGCGACCGGGCGCCTGCGATGTCCGCGCGGGGTCATCCTTCCAGACCCGTTGCCGATGCCATGCCGCGTTCCTTCCTGCTTGTCCCCCTGCTCCTGATGCTGCTCGCGATGGCCTGGTCGCCGCCGGCGGCCGCCTCCGATCCTTGCATGCGCCTGTCCCAGGGCGGCACCGACGTGCGTGGGCGGATCGCCGCGGTGGCCTGCGAGGAGCACCGGCTCTGGTACCGGCCGCTGATCGAGGCCGATGGACGCATGGGCCCGGTGCCCGTGCGCGAGGCCTCGCGCACGCGGCTCGCGAACGGCCAGCCCGCCTGGCAGCGCGTGGTCGACTACTGGCGCGGAAGCGGCCTGCTGTGGCAGGCCGGCGCAGGGGAGTGCGCCTATGACGCGATGGCGTCCACGGCCTGCCGCGTTTTCGTCCTCGACACGCCCTGGTCGGCGGCCTTCGTCTCCTGGGTGATGCAGCGCGCGGGCCTGCCGGGGTTTGGAGGCTCGATGAGCCACCTGGGCTACGTTCGCCAGGCCTACCGCGAACCTTTCAACAGTCCCTACCGGGTCGCCAATCCCGACACCGGCGTGGTCGGCGTGGGCGACATGCTCTGCTCCGTGCGCGGCGGCACCCGCGTCTACGGTTTCAGCGAACTGGCGAAGGTGCTCAGTGGCGACGATCCGGCACTGGGCATGCACTGCGACATCGTGGTCGGCACCTCGATCCGCGACGGCGCCACCCAGGCCCACCTGGTGGGCGGCAATGTCGCCGACGCGGTGACGATGCGGCAGTTGCGGACTTCGCCCGGAGGGCGTTTCGCCAATCTGCCCAGGCGCACGGCCAGCGACCCCGACTGCACGCCCGAGAGCATGTACGCCTGCGACCTCAACCGGCAGGACTGGGCGGTGCTGCTCCAGTTGCGGCCGGATGCCGAGCTCGCGGCGATGCGGGGCGCAGCGGCGCCCCCGATGCCGGTGACCGCGCCGGCCCAGCCGCCGGCCTCGAGCGTGCCGCCCGAAGAATAGGGCGGCACGGCCGTGCGTGGCCGCACCCGCGCACGCTGCCCGGACCGCGCGCTTCAGCCGTGGCGGCGCGCGGCCTCGAAGGCGGCCAGCTGTTCGGGCGTGGCCTCGCGCTGGTGGCGCTGTTTCCACTGCGCGAACGGCTCGCCGTAGACCGCCTCGCGCGCCTGCTCGCGGTCCATGCTCACTCCGCGCGCCTGGGCTGCTTCCAGGTACCAGTCGGCCAGGCAGTTGCGGCAGAAGCCGGCGAGGATCATCAGGTCGATGTTCTGCACGTCGGGGCGGTCGTGCAGCAGGTGCTGGCGCAGGCGGCGGAAGACGGCCGCCTCGATCTGCACGGTGTCGTCGTCGGTCTGGTCCATGCTCGCTCCTTGGCGACGTGCGGGGCTCACGTGAGACAATAGCCGCTCCTGTTTCCAGCATCCATGCCGGCATGACCGCACGCATCCTCGACGGCAAGCGCATCGCCGATTCACTGCTCGACCAGCTCCGCCTGCGCGTGGACGCGAGGGTCGCGGCCGGTCTGCCCCGGCCCGGGCTTGCGGTGGTGCTGGTGGGCAGCGACCCGGCCTCGCAGTCGTACGTGCGCAACAAGCGTCGCGCGGCCGAGAAGGTCGGCATCCGCGCCCTGGACTACGACCTGGCCGAGGGCACCACCGAAGCCGAGCTGCTGGACCTGATCGACCGGCTCAATGCCGACCCGGCGGTGCACGGCATCCTCGTGCAGCTGCCGCTGCCGGGCATTCCCGATGCCACGCGCCTGATCCACCGCATCGATCCGCGCAAGGATGTCGACGGCTTCCATCCCGAGAACGTCGGCCATCTGGCGCTGCGCCAGTTCGGCCTGCGGCCCTGCACGCCGCGCGGCATCACCACGCTGCTGGCCTATACCGACCAGCCGGTGCGTGGTCGCAGCGCGACCATCGTCGGCGTCAGCAACCACGTCGGTCGGCCGATGGCGCTGGAACTGCTGATCGCCGGGTGCACGGTGACCACCTGCCACAAGTTCACCCCGAAGGACGTGCTGCAGCGGCATGTCGGCGAAGCCGACATCCTGGTGGTGGCGGTCGGCCGTCCCGGACTGATCCCGGGCGACTGGATCAAGCCCGGCGCGGTGGTGATCGATGTGGGCATCAACCGGCTGGATGATGGCCGCTTGACTGGCGACGTCGAGTTCGAGGCCGCGGCGCGGCGCGCGAGCTGGATCACGCCGGTACCCGGCGGCGTCGGCCCGATGACCGTGGCCACCCTGATGCAGAACACCCTCGAGGCCACCGAGGCCGCCGAGGCGATGGGCGCGCTGCGCGACTGACGTCGCGCTGCGGCGGACTCGCAGGAGCTTCACGCCCACCACCGCAGACTGCCCTTGTACATGGGCCGCGCGTCGCGGCCGCGGGAGGGCAGGGGCATCGAGGGTGATCGACGTGCAATCGGCCGGGCTGCGTGCATCGCAGCGCCGATCCTGCTGACTGCCTGCCGCGGGCCGCAGTCGGCGCTCGATCCGGCGGGACCGGCCGCATCCGCCATCGCCACGAGCTGGTGGCTGATGGCCGTGGGGGCATTGATCGCATGGGCCGTGGTGCTGCTGCTGGCCGGGCTGGCCATGCGCCGGCGGCGCGGGCTCGGGGCCCGTGGCGGCCAACGGATGATCCTGGTGGGCGGCGTGCTTGTTCCGGCCACGCTGCTCGCGGCCCTTCTGGTCTACGGCACGCTCGCCAGCGACCGGGTCACCGGCGCAAGCGATGACGTCGAGCACGTCGTGCGCGTGACCGCACGCCAGTGGCAGTGGGAATTCGAGTACCTCGATGCCGCCGGCGCGCCGGTGGCCGCGTCGGTCGACCATCTGGCGCTGCCGCTCGATGCGATGGTGGAGTTCCATATCGACAGTGTCGATGTCATCCACAGCTTCTGGATCCCGCGCCTGGGCGGAAAGATCGATGCCATCCCCGGTCGCACCAACGTGTGGCGGCTGCGTGCCGCGCAGGCCGGCCCGATGCGCGGACAGTGCGCGGAGTTCTGCGGCCTGGAGCACGCGCACATGGAGTTCGATGTCACCGTGCTGGAAGCCGACGCGTTCGCGCAGTGGCTGCAGGCCAATTCCATCGCCGCCGCCGGCGCCGCGGCAGGCGGGGCGGCGCGATGAGCGTGGCCGCACTGTCGCCTGCCGAGCGGGAGCGCCGCCTCGCCGCGCTGCAGCGCATCTGGGACAACGGCCCGGGCCTGCCGGGCCAGCTGACCGCGGTCAACCACAGCACCATCGCGCTGCGCTTCGTGGTCACCGGCCTGGCCTTCATGCTGGTCGGCGGACTGCTGTCGATGTTCATCCGCCTGCAGCTGGCCTGGCCCGGCGCGCAGGTGCTCGACCCGGAACGCTACAACCAGTTCGTGACCCTGCACGGCACGACGATGATGTTCCTGTTCGCGGTGCCGATCATGGAAGGCTTCGCGATGTACCTGCTGCCCAAGATGCTGGGTGCCCGCGACCTGCCGTTCCCGCGGCTGAGCGCCTTCGGCTGGTGGTGCTACCTGTTCGGCGGACTGTTCCTGTATTCGAGCCTGCTGTTCGACGCCGCGCCCGATGGCGGCTGGTTCATGTACGTGCCGCTCACCGATGCGACGTTCTCGCCGGGGAAGGGTCCGGACTTCTGGCTGATCGGGGTCACCTTCGCCGAGATCGCCGCGGTGACCGCCGCAGTGGAGCTGATCGTGGCGGTGCTGGTCACGCGCGCGCCGGGGATGGACATCCGCCGCATGCCGCTGTTCGCCTGGGCGATCCTGGTGATGGCCTTCATGATCGCGCTGGGGTTCCCGCCGCTGATCCTGGCCAGCATCCTGCTGGAACTGCAGCGCGCCTTCGGCTTCGTGTTCTTCGACCCGGCGCTGGGCGGCGACCCGCTGCTGTGGCAGCACCTGTTCTGGCTGTTCGGCCACCCGGAGGTGTACATCATCTTCCTGCCGGCCGCCGGCGTGGTGTCGATGATCGTGCCCACCTTCGCCCGGCGCCCCATCGTCGGCTACGCCTGGATCGTGCTGGCGCTGGTGTCCACGGGCTTCCTCAGCTTCGGCCTGTGGGTCCACCACATGTTCGCGGTGGGCATCCCGCTGCTGGCACTGGCCTTCTTCAGTGCGGCGAGCATGGCCGTGGCCATCCCTACCTCGGTGCAGGTGTTCGCCTGGATCGCGACGCTGTGGGCCGGGCGGCCGTGGCTGCGGCTGCCGATGCTGCACATCCTGGGCTTCCTGGTGGTGTTCGTGCTGGGCGGCCTGACCGGGGTGATGCTGGCCTTCGTGCCCTTCGACTGGCAGGCGCACGACACCCATTTCGTCGTCGCGCACCTGCACTACGTGCTGATCGGCGGGCTGATGTTCCCGCTGTTCGCCGGCCTGTACTACTGGCTGCCGCTGGTGAGCGGGCGCATGCCATCCGAGAGCATCGGCCGCGTGGCGTTCTGGCTGGTGATCATCGGCTTCCACCTGACCTTCGTGCCCATGCACCTGACCGGGCTGCTGGGCATGCCGCGCCGGGTGTACACCTACTCGCCGGCGCTGGGCGTGGAGTGGCTGAACCTGCTGTCCACGGCCGCGGGCTTCGCGCTGGCGGTGGGCATCGTCGCGATCCTGGTGGACCTGGGCCTGTGCTTCGCGCATGGCCGGCGCGCGCGCGCCAACCCCTGGCGGGCGGGCACCCTGGAGTGGGCGGTTCCCACCCCCGTGCCCACGTACAACTTCGCCTCGGTTCCGGAAGTGGACGGTGCCTACCCGCTGTGGCGCGACCGCGGCCTGCGCGAGCGGGCGGCCAGGCCCGACGGCCTGCTTGGCGATCCGGTGCACGGGCGCCGCGAGCTGCTGGGGACCGGCATCGTCTCGGCCCGCCCGGAGCAGGTGGTGTTCCTGTCCGGCGCCTCCTGGCTGCCGCTGGCCTGCGCCGGCGTGGTGACGGTGATGCTGGCCTGTTTCATCTCCGGACGTTACCTGGCCGCCGCGGCCTGCGTGTTGCCGCTGGTGGCGCTGTTCTGCCGCTGGGCCTGGACCACCGGCTGGGCCGGCGCGCCGGCGACGGTGGACGCCGGGCAGGGGCGGGTGCTGCCGTCCCAGTACGCCTGCCGCAACGCGCCTGGCTGGTGGGCGGTCGTGATCACGATGCTGATCATCGGCTCGCTGTTCGCCTCGCTCGTGTTCGCCTACTTCTATCTGTGGCTGGGCAGCGCCGAGTGGCCGCCGCTGGGAATGGGGGATGGCCGGCCCGGCCTTGGCCATTACGCGATCCTCGCCCTGCTGGCACTCGCCTGGCTCGGCGGTGCGACTGCCACCGCCGCGCTGCGTGCCGACCCGCGCCGCCGGCGCAGGGTGGTCGCGCCGGCCCTGGTCGCCGCCGTCGCGGTGCTTGCCGCCGCGCTGCTGCAGCTGTGGCTGCCGGCCGTGTCGCCTGGCCCGCCGCAGGCCCATGCCTATGCCTCGGTGGTCTGGACCCTGGCCGGCTTCTGCGCGGTGAACCTGCTGGTGGCGGCGCTGCTGTGCCTGCAGGTCGCCGCGCGCGTGGGCCAGCGCCTGGTGGACGCGGCGCGGCCCCTGGAATGGCGGGTCGCCCATGCGTTCCTGCGTTACGCCGTCGGCCAGGCGGTGGTCGGCTGGGCGGTGGTCCACCTGTTCCCGGTGCTGCAATGACCCGCTCGCGCCGCCCGCGCCGCCTGCTGTGGATCGCCAGTCCGTTCGCCGTCTGGGCGCTGCACTTCGTGCTGGTGTATTCGATCCAGGGCCTGGTCTGCGCGCGCGGCTGGCCGCTGGTGGCGGCCTGGGGCGGGATGGCAGTAGTCACCCTGCCGGCGTTCGCGGCCGTCGCGTGGCTGGGCCTGCGCGCCTGGCGCCGGGCCCAGGCCGCGGACGTGGCCGGCGAGAAGCGTTTCGCCGCGCGCCTGGTGGCGATGCTGTCGCTGCTGGCGGTGCTGGCGATGGTGTTCACGATCCTGCCGGCCCTGCTGCTGAACCCCTGCGAGTGAGGACATGCGCAAGACCCTGAGCCAGCCGGTGCCCGAACAGCGCAGCCCCACCGTCGAGAGCCGGGTGGCGATCCACCGCCATCCGCTGCATCCGGTGGCCGTGGTGTACCCGATCGCCTGCCTGACCCTGCTGCTGCCGGCCGACTTGGCCTACCTGTGGACCGGCGACGCGTTCTGGGCCCAGGTCGCCTGGTGGCTCAACCTTGTCGGCCTGGGGGCCGGCCTGCTGGCAGGAGCGCTGGGGGTCGCGGACATGTTCCTGATCCGGGTCGCGCGCCGGCACGTGTCGGCCTGGAGCCATTTCATCGCGGCGGTGATGCTGCTGGCGCTGGCGGCCGTCGGCGTGTGGCTGCGCTATCCGGCGCCGGCGGCGGCGGGGTGGTGGGCGCTGCTCCAGTCGGTGCCGACCGCAGGGATGGTGCTGGTGGCCGGGTGGCTGGGCGGCACGCTCAGCTTCGGCCACGGCATCGGCGTGTACGGCTATCGCGGCCGCGAGGACGGTTCCTCGAGCGACCGGGCGCTCGAGGAATGAGTCTCCTCGCCGCCGGTGGCGGCCCCCGGCGGGGGGAGTTCGCCGACGCTGCGGGGCTTGGCCCCGGTCAGCGCGGCGATGGCGAGCAGCAAGACCAGCGGCGCCCAGCCGATGGCGCCCGGCAGCAGGCCGGCGCGAGTGCGCTTGCCGCGGCCCAGCGCGTGCAGGTGCGCGCCCATGTACAGGTGGACCAGCACCACCAGCGCCACCAGCACCAGCTTGGCCAGCAGCCACGCGCCCGGTTCCACCCAGGGGATCAGCACCATGCCCAGCGCGATGGTCAGGACGCCGGCCGGCGTGGCGATGCGGAAGAACAGGCGGTTGGCGACCGGGTTGAAGAAGTCGGGGCGGGCGTCGCGTTCGCCACGCCGGCGCGCCGCGAACAGGCGCAGCAGCAGGAACACGCCGGTGAACCAGATCGACATCGCGCCGATATGGGCGACCTTCAGCCAGAACAGCATGGGAGCACTCCAGTGACGGGGAATGGACGGACCAGGGCCGGGCGCGCGCGGACCGGCTTCGCGCTCGCGGCAGCGCCCGGCCTGGCCCAGGCCCATGCCGAGGCCGTGCCCAGCCTGGCCACGGCCTGGACGCTCTCGCCGCTGCTGCTGGTGCCGCTGTTTGCGTTCGCAGGGCTGTACGTGACCGGGCTGCGCCGGCTCTGGCGCGGGGGACATGCCGGCCGCGGGATTTCGCGGGCCGAAGCGCTGGCGTTCGCGGGCGGCATGGCGACCCTGTTCCTGGCCACGGTGTGGCCGTTCGACGCGCTCGGCGGCTGGTCGCTGGCCGCGCACATGGCCCAGCACATGCTCCTGCTGGCGCTGGCGCCGCCGCTGCTGCTGGCGGCACGGCCGCGCGCGGCGCTCGCCGCGGCGCTGCCGCCGGCCTGGTCGCGCGTCCTGCACCGGATCGCGCGCGCCTGCCAGGTGCGGCCGCTGCAGTCGCTGGCAGCCGCCACCACGGCCAGCGTGGTGGTGATGTGGGGTTGGCACATGCCTGCGACGCTGGCCCTGGCGCTGGGCAGCGAGCCGGTGCACTGGCTGATGCACGCCAGCTTCCTTTTGGCCGGACTGTGGCTGTGGACTCTGCTGTGGCGGCGGCTTCGCGACGATGCGGCCGGCGGGGCGCTGGCCGGAACGGTGGCGATCGTCGTGGTCATGATGCAGATGGGCTTCCTCGGTGCCTTGCTGACGTTCTCGCGGCGCGTGCTGTATCCCTTCTACGCCGGGCGGGCGCCGCAGCTGGGACTGGACCCCCTCGTCGACCAGCAACTGGCTGGCCTGGTCATGTGGGTTCCCTCCTGCCTGCCGTACCTGGCCGGCGCGGTGTGGCTGCTGGCGCGGGAGTTCGGCCGCGAGCACCGGCCCAGGGCTGGCCGCCAGTCTGGCGGGGAAGGGGTGGACGGCCGGTGATCGCGACGGCGCGTTGCGCATGGGCCGACGCCCGGAGGCAGCACCGGAAGGCGGCTCGCGATATAATGGCGCGCTTCCCCACCGACCCCCGGGACTGCCGATGCTCCGCATCCAGGCTGAAGCACTGACGTACGACGACGTTTCCCTCGTCCCCGCGCACTCGATCGTCCTGCCCAAGGACGTCTCGCTGTCCACGCAACTCACCCGATCCCTGCGCCTGAAGCTGCCGATCGTCTCGGCCGCCATGGACACGGTGACCGAAGCCCGCCTGGCCATCGCCATGGCCCAGCTCGGCGGCATCGGCATCATCCACAAGAACCTGTCGGCTGAGCTGCAGGCCGCCGAGGTGTCGAAGGTCAAGAACTTCGAGGCCGGCGTGATCCGCGAGCCCTTCACCGTCGGCCCGATGACCACCATCGGCGAGGTCCTCAAACTCACCCGCGCGCGCAACATCTCCGGCGTTCCGGTGGTCGATGGCGGCAAGCTGGTGGGCATCGTCACCGGCCGCGACATGCGCTTCGAGAAGAAGCTCGACGACCCGGTCAAGAACATCATGACCAAGAAGGACCGTCTGGTGACGGTGCGCGAGGGCGCCAGCGATGACGAGGTCATCGGCCTGCTGCACAAGCATCGCATCGAGAAGGTGCTGGTGGTCAACGACGACTTCGAGCTGCGTGGCCTGATCACGGTCAAGGACATCCAGAAGAAGCGCGACAACCCCAACGCAGCCTACGACCCGGAAGAACAGCTCCTGGTCGGCGCCGCGGTCGGCGTCGGCGGCGACACCGAGGAACGCGTGGCCGCGCTGGCCGCCGCAGGCGTGGACGTGGTGATCGTCGATACCGCGCATGGCCACTCGCAGGGCGTGATCGACCGCGTGGCCTGGGTCAAGAAGACCTTCCCGCAACTGCAGGTGATCGGCGGCAACATCGTCACCGGCGAGGCCGCGCTGGCGTTGATGGACGCCGGCGCCGATGCGGTCAAGGTGGGCGTCGGCCCGGGTTCAATCTGCACCACGCGCGTGGTCGCGGGCGTGGGCGTGCCGCAGATCACCGCCATCGACATGGTGGCCGAGGCGCTGCAGGACCGCATCCCCCTGATCGCCGACGGCGGCATCCGCTACTCCGGCGACATCGGCAAGGCGCTGGTGGCCGGCGCCTCGACGGTGATGATCGGTGGCCTGTTCGCCGGCACCGAGGAATCGCCGGGCGAGGTCGAGCTGTTCCAGGGCCGCAGCTACAAGAGCTACCGCGGCATGGGGTCGCTGGGCGCGATGGAGAAGGGGTCGAAGGACCGATACTTCCAGGACGCCAGCGATGCCGACAAGCTGGTGCCCGAAGGCATCGAGGGCCGCGTGCCGTATCGCGGACCGCTCAGCAGCATCATCCACCAGCTCGCCGGCGGCCTGCGCGCCACCATGGGCTACGTGGGCTGCGCCACGATCGAACAGATGCGCACCCAGCCCAGGTTCGTGCGCATCACCGGCGCCGGCCAGCGCGAGAGCCACGTCCACGACGTGACCATCACCAAGCAGCCGCCTAACTACCAGATCGGCTGAGGCGGCCTCCACGCAGCGGAGTAGGGTGCATGCCTGAGTGGTCGAGCCTGGTCGGATTCTCGCTGGTGGCCCTCGGGATGGTGCTGACGCCGGGGCCGAACATGATCTACCTGCTCTCGCGCACGATCAGCCAGGGCAGGCTGGCGGGGCTGATCTCGCTGTGCGGCGTGGCGGCGGGCTTCGTGTTCTACATGGTGTGCGCGGCCTTCGGCATCACCGCGCTGGTGATGGCCGTGCCCTACGCCTACGACAGCCTGCGCATCGCCGGCGCGCTGTACCTGGCGTGGCTGGCCTGGTCGGCCATGCGGCCCGGGGCGCGCTCGCCGCTGCTGGCGCGCGCCCTGCGGGCCGACCCGCCGCGCAGGCTGTTCGCCATGGGCCTGCTGACCAACCTGCTCAATCCCAAGATCGCGGTGATGTACCTGTCGCTGCTGCCCCAGTTCATCGATCCGGCGCTGGGCAGCGTGCTGGGGCAGACGCTGGTGCTCGGCACGGGGCAGATCGTCATCAGCATCGCGGTGAACGGGGCGATCGTCCTCGCGGCCGGATCGGTCGCGCGTCTGCTGGCCACCCGCCCGGCGTGGGCGCAGGTCCAGCGCTGGCTGATGGCCGGCGTGCTGGGCGGCCTCGCGCTGCGCATGGCGACCGCCGACACGCGTCGTTGACCGCATTCTTCTCTCATCGATAGACCTGAGCCGCATGACCAACATCCATACCGACAAGATCCTGATCCTCGACTTCGGCGCGCAGTACACGCAGCTGATCGCGCGCCGCATCCGCGAGATCGGCGTGTACTGCGAGATCTGGGCCTGGGACCACGACCCGGCCGAGATCGCCGCGTTCGGCGCCAAGGGCATCATCCTGTCGGGCGGCCCCGAGTCGACCACGCTGCCCGGTGCGCCCGCCGCGCCGCAGCAGGTGTTCGACAGCGGCCTGCCGATCCTCGGCATCTGCTATGGCATGCAGACCCTCGCCGCGCAGCTCGGCGGTGCCACCGAAGCCGCCGACCAGCGCGAGTTCGGCCATGCGGAGGTGGACGTCGTCGCGCCGGACGCATTGTTCGCCGGGCTGACCGACCACGCCGGCGCCAGCCGCCTCGACGTGTGGATGAGCCATGGCGACCACGTGGCCCAGGTGCCGCCGGGCTTCACGATCACCGCCACCACCGACCGCATCCCGGTCGCGGCGATGGCCAACGAGGACAAGCGCTGGTACGGCGTGCAGTTCCACCCCGAGGTCACCCACACCCTGCAGGGCCAGACCCTGCTGCGCCGCTTCGTGGTCGATGTCTGCGGCTGCCAGACGCTGTGGACCGCGGCCAACATCATCGACGACCAGATCGCGCGCGTGCGCGAGCAGGTCGGATCGGACGAGGTGGTCCTGGGCCTGTCCGGCGGCGTCGATTCCTCGGTGGTCGCGGCCCTGCTGCACAAGGCCATCGGCGAGCAGCTGACCTGCGTGTTCGTCGACACCGGCCTGCTGCGCTGGCAGGAAGGCGACCAGGTGATGGCGATGTTCGCCGAGCACATGGGCGTGAAGGTGATCCGCGTCGACGCCGCCGACCGCTACTTCAAGGCGCTCGAAGGCGTGTCCGACCCCGAGGCCAAGCGCAAGATCATCGGCAACCTGTTCATCGAGATCTTCGAGGAAGAGTCGGGCAAGCTGAAGAACGCCCGCTGGCTGGCCCAGGGCACGATCTATCCGGACGTGATCGAGTCGGCCGGCAGCAAGACCGGCAAGGCCCACGTCATCAAGAGCCACCACAATGTCGGCGGCCTGCCCGAGCACATGAAGCTGGGCCTGGTCGAGCCGCTGCGCGAGCTGTTCAAGGACGAGGTGCGGCGCCTGGGCGTCGAACTCGGCCTGCCGCGCACGATGGTCTACCGCCACCCCTTCCCGGGTCCGGGGCTGGGCGTGCGCATCCTGGGCGAGGTCAAGCGCGAGTACGCCGAACTGCTGGCCCGCGCGGACGCGATCTTCATCGAGGAACTGCGCAAGGCCGATCTGTACGACAAGACCTCGCAGGCCTTCGCGGTGTTCCTGCCGGTGAAGTCGGTGGGCGTGGTGGGCGATGCGCGCGCCTACGAATGGGTGATCGCGCTGCGTGCGGTCGAAACCATCGACTTCATGACCGCGCACTGGGCGCACCTGCCGTACGAGTTCCTCGGCACCGTCTCCAACCGCATCATCAACGAACTGCGCGGCATCTCGCGCGTGGTCTACGACATCTCCGGCAAGCCGCCGGCGACGATCGAGTGGGAGTGACGCCGGCGCGGCGCGCGGCGGACTGATCGACCGCCCGCGCCGGGTCAAGGCAGCCAGGCGCCGACGGCGGCATTGATCGCCAGCCCGCCGCCCATCAGCCATGCGAACAGCATGGCTGCCAGTCCCAGCGGGCGGACGCCGGCGGTGCGCAGGGCCGAGACGTGGGTGGTCAGGCCGAGGGCGCCCATCGCCATCGCCAGCAGCACCATGTCCAGTTCCAGCGCCAGTTCGACCAGGGGCGCGGGCAGGATCGCCAGCGAGTTGATGCCGGCCACCGCCACGAATCCGAGCGCGAACCAGGGAATCGCCACGCGGCCCCGGCGCGCCCCGGCCTGGGTCGCCTCCGCGCCGGTACGCGTGAGCCACCACGACAGCGCGACCAGGAACGGCGCCAGCATCATCACCCGCACCATCTTGGCGATGACCGCGGTGTCGGCCGCATCATGGTCGACGGCGGTGCCGGCGGCCACCACCTGCGCCACCTCGTGGATCGTCGAGCCGGCGTAGAGCCCATAGGCGGTGGGTGATACCGGCAGCACCGGGTGGGCGAGGTTCAGGCGGTACAGCGAGGGGTACACGAAGATCGCCACCGTGCCGAAGACCACCACGGTGGCCACCGCCACGGCCACCTGCTCGGCGCGGGCGCGTACCACCGGCTCGGTGGCGAGCACCGCGGCGACGCCGCAGATCGAGCTGCCGGCGCCGATCAGGATCGCGGTCTTGCGGTCGATGCCGAACACGCGCGTGCCCAGCCAGCACGCCAGTCCGAAGGTCGTGCACACCACCAGCGCGTCGATCAGCACGCCGCCCAGCCCGACGTGGCCGATGTCCTGGAAGGTCAGCCGCAAACCGTAGAGGATGATGCCCAGGCGTAGCAGCGTGTTCTTGGCGAAATTCACGCCCGGGCCCGCCCACGCGCCCATCCGCGGATACACGGTGTTGCCCACCAGCATGCCCAGCACGATGGCCAGCACCAGCGCGCTGATGCCATGCGTGCGCAGCCAGTCGAGCCGGGCCAGCCCGATCGCGGCTGCGGCCACCGCTCCGGCAACGACCAGCCCCGCCAGCAGGTCCAGGCCACGGGCCGGCCCCCGGCGCTGCGGGCCGGGGGCGTCGGCCTGCCCGGCGGTGGCTGGCTTGGAAGTCATGGGGCGTCCTGGGCTGATCGTCCGACGGGTGCCATGCGCAGGCCGTGATGCGCAGCAGCGGGCCGACGAGCGGACGGCGTGCTTCCTGGGCCGCGTCCGGCCGTGGCGGCCGCGCCCGTGCCGTTGGAACGGGCGGTCGCGTCGCCGGCGTCGCGCTTCACGCGCGCGTGGCACCGCCGCGTATGTACTGCGCCGGGCCGGACCGCGGCCGCAAGGTGTTGCGCAGCCGCCGGCCGGCGCCCGCACCGCCGAGGCCGTAGCGCATGGCGATCATGGACGTGCTCAGGGACGCCGGCGCATGGAGACAGGGAATGCGCACCGGCTTCGCCGGCGCGGCGGCCTACCTGCTCGCCGCCTCCCTCGCACTGCCGCAGGGATACTGGGCCGTGATCACCGCGGTGCTGATCACCCAGCAGACGGTGGGCGCCACCCTGCAGGCGGTGCGCGACCGCCTGGTCGGCACCATCGCCGGCGCTGTGATCGGTTTCCTGATGGCCCTGGCAACGCCTTCGGGCGAGTGGGGCACCCTGGTCGCACTGGGCCTCTCCACCGGCATGCTGGCGGTGTGCGCGGTGCACTATCCGAGCCTGCGCATCGCGCCGATGACGGCCGCGATCATGCTTGTCGCCGCACCGAGCCATGCCGACGTCATGGTCTCGGCGTTGCACCGGGTGCTGGAGATCGTGCTCGGATGCTTGGTCGGAATCGGCATCACGCTGCTGGTGTTCCCGCGCCGCGCCGAGACGCTGCTGCGCGCCGACGTGGCGGATGTGCTGTCGCTGCTGGCCCGGTACCTCGTGGCCGACGGCGACGCGAGCCCCTCCCTCGACCTCCGGCTCGACGAGGCCTTCGGGCGCCTGGCGACCCTGGGCAAGCAGGCCAGCGCCGAGCACTTCGGTCGCGATCACGACGGCCGGCTCGATGCGCAGGGCGCGGATCACGCATTGCGGCAGTTGCGGATCGCTGTCACCGGCCTGCGCCGCGCCGCGGCACGTCTCCCGCCTGGCACCCCGCTGCCGGCCACCCTGGCGGCCGCCGGCGACGCCGTCCACACGTCCATCCTGGGCATGGCGGCCGAACTGGGGGCGGGCGGGGCTGCAGCCGGAGGCCGCGACCGGCGTGCCGCAGCGCACCTGCCGACGGACGACCAGATCGGGCTGTCCGCCGCGGGCGATGCGCACGCCGAGGCGCTGGCCATGTCCTACGGTGCGGCCTATGCACATGCGCGGCTCGCGCTGGAGCAGTTACGCAGCGCGATCCTCGGGCGCGTGGCGCCGGTCGCGGGCGGCTGAGGGGTCGTCCGCAGCTCGCCCCTGCCGCCGGTCGGACGGGGCGCTCCGGGCCGCCGCAGGGCACCGCCCTTCGCACTGCGCATCGGCAGGCCGTGGCATATCGGAGCTGAAGCCCAGGCGCGCCCCATGGGATCGCGCGTTGCAGGGCACGTGCGACGGCGAGGCGGGATGCGCCGCCAGTCGCGGATGCCCGTCCGCCCCCGTCGCAGGAGTCGCGTCATGATCGAACACAAGGTTGTGGTCATCACCGGCGCTTCGTCCGGGATCGGACAGGCCACCGCCAGGCTGCTGGCCGGCCGCGGCGCGCGGGTCGTGCTGGGGGCGCGGCGCGAGGACCGGCTGGCGCGCATCGCCGACGACATCCGGCGCGAGGGCGGGGAGGCGGTCTACAGCCCCCTGGACGTGACCGATGCGGCCGCGAACCAGCGCATCGTCCAGCTCGCCCTGGACCGGTTCGGCCGGGTCGATGTCATGTTCCTCAATGCGGGGCTGATGCCCAGCGCGCCGCTGTCCGCGCTGCGCATCGACGAATGGCACCGGATGGTCGAGGTCAACATCACCGGGGTGCTGAACGGGGTGGCCGCCGTGCTGCCGGCATTCCTGGCGCAGCAGTCCGGGCATGTGGTCGCCACCTCCTCGGTGGCGGGCCTGAAGACCTACAGCAACACCGCGGTCTACTGCGGCACGAAGTGGTTCGTCCGCGCCTTCATGGAAGTGCTGCGCATGGAATCGGCGCAGGAGCGCACCGGCATCCGCACCACCACGATCTATCCGGCCGCGATCAACACCGAGCTCCTCACCACCATCGGCGACGAGGGCGCGCACGACCAGATGCAGGCGCTGTACGACCGCTACGGCATCGCGCCCGAGCGCGTCGCCGGCGCGGTGGCCTTCACCATCGACCAGCCCGACGACACCACGGTCAACGAGGTGACCGTCGGCCCCTCCAGCCAGCCCTGGTAGCCCGGCGCAGGCGCCTGCCGCGCATTGCGGCACGGGCGGCGCGCGCGGCGCGGCGCTATCCTGTGCGCCCGATGGCTTCCCTCGAGCAAGAGCAACGATGATGCGTTCCAGACCCTTTGGCCGCAGCGGCCGCAGCGTCGGCGAGATCGGCTTCGGAGCCTGGGCGATCGGCGCCGCCTGGGGCCAGGTGGACGATGCCGAATCGGTGGCCGCGCTGCATGCGGCGCTGGATGCCGGGCTGGATTTCATCGACACCGCGGATGTGTATGGCGACGGCCACTCGGAGCGGCTGATCGCCCGGGTGCTGCGCGAGCGCGGGGGCGATCGTCCCTTCGTCGCGACCAAGGCCGGACGCCGGCTGCCCGCGCAGACCGTGGAAGGCTACAGTGCCGCCAACCTGGAGGACTGGGTCGAGCGCAGCCTGCGCAACCTGCAGGTGGACACCCTGGACCTGCTGCAGCTGCATTGCCCGCCCACCGACGCCTATTACCGCCCGGAGATCTTCGAGCGCCTCGACCGCCTGGTCGAGCGCGGCAAGATCGCGCGCTACGGGGTCAGCGTCGAACGCGTGGAGGAAGCGCTCAAGGCCATCGAGTTCCCGGGCGTGGCCAGCGTGCAGATCATCTACAACATGTTCCGCCTGCGCCCGGCCGAACTGTTCTTCCGCCAGGCGCAGCAGCGCGGGGTGGCGGTGATCGTGCGCGTGCCGCTGGCCAGCGGGCTGCTGACCGGCAAGTTCGGCGCGCAGACCCGCTTCGCCGAGGACGACCATCGCCAGTTCAACCGCCACGGCGAGGCCTTCGACGTGGGCGAGACCTTCTCCGGCGTGCCCTACGAGGTCGGGCTTGCCGCTGTGGAGAAGCTGCGGCCGCTGGTGCCAGAAGGCGCCACGCTCGCGCAGCTGGCACTGCGCTGGATCCTCATGGACGAGGCGGTGTCGGTGGTGATCCCCGGCGCCCGCAATCCCGTCCAGGCCCTGTCGAACATCGCCGCGGCCTCGCTGCCGCCGTTGTCGCCGCAGGTCATGGAGGCGGTGGCGCGCATCTACGCGCAGGACATCGGGCCCCACGTGCACCAGCGCTGGTGATGGACGCCGATCGCGACACCCTGCGGATCGCGCCCGCCCGCGAGGCCGACCGCGATGCGCTGGCCGCACTGCTGGTGGAGACCGTGGCCGGCAATGGTTCGGTCGGTTTCATGCACCCGCTGGATCCCGCGCAGGCGCGCGCATTCTGGGACGAGGCGCTGCTCTGGGCCGAGCGCGGCGAGCGCATCGTGCTGTGCGCCTGGCGCGGCCACACGCTGCTGGGCACCGGCTCGCTGGCGCTGGTGGCGGCGCCCAGCCAGCCGCACCGCGCCGAGCTGACCAAGGTGATGACCGCCACGGCGGCGCGCGGCCTGGGCGTGGGCGCGGCGCTGGTGCGTGCGCTGGAGCAGGCCGCGCGCGAGCTGGGACGGCGCCTGATCACCCTGGATGCCTCGCTGGTGGAAGGCGCGAGCGCCTTCTACCGACGGCTGGGCTACCGCACCGCCGGCGATATCCCCGAATACGCCTACAAGCCGCTGGGCGGGCTGGGCGCCACGCGTGTGTTCTGGAAGTTGCTGGACGCGCGCGAGCCGGCCCCGCTGGCGGTCGATCCTGCCGCCGACGAGCGTTTCATGCGTCACGCCCTGGCGCTGGGCGCGCGTGCCCAGGAGGAGGACGACGAGATCCCGGTCGGCGCGGTGCTGGTGTCCGCCGAGGGCGAGATCCTGGGCGAGGGCTGGAACCGCAACATCTCCGACCACGACCCCAGCGCGCATGCCGAGATCAATGCCCTGCGCGAGGCCGGGCGCCGGCTCGGCAACCACCGCCTGCTCGGCACTACGCTGTACGTCACCCTGGAGCCCTGCGCGATGTGCGCCATGGCCCTGGTCCATGCCCGGGTCGCGCGCGTTGTCTACGGCGCGGACGATCCCAAGACCGGCGCCTGCGGCAGCGTCTTCGACCTGATCGGCGATCCGCGCCACAACCACCGCATCGCGGTGCAGGGCGGGGTGCTGGGCGCCGAGGCCGGGCGCCGGCTCAGCAACTATTTCCGCGCCAAGCGCGGCAAGCCGCCGCTCGCGTCCTAGCGCGGCGCGGCGATGCGGCGCCGGGCGATCCGGTGCGCGTCGTCCATCTCGTCGTTGATCGCGCGCACCGCCATCGTGGCCTCGCTGGCCAGCAGGATGCTGGAGCCGAACATCGACAGCACGCCGAGCACCGCGATGATCGTCGGCGCCGGCCCGAACAGGTGGTCCAGCAGCGAATCGGCGGCCACCAGCAGGCTGGTGGCGACGAAGCAGCTGATCGCCACGTACAGCAGCCGGCTCGCGTGCAGGATGATGACGCTGCGACGGCGCTGCACGGCGATCCGTTCCTCGAGCAGGGCGCGCTCGTCCGGATCCTCGTGCTCGGCCAAGTCCTTCAGCAACTGCCGGGCACGGTCGATGATGCGGGCCAGCCGCGCATTCGCCGAAGCCAGCAGGGCGGCGGTCGCGGTCAGGAAGAAGGCCGGCGCCAGCATCGCGGTCAGGATCGCGTAGTGGGCCATCGAGGAATTGGACATCATGTCTGGCCCGTTCCGAGCGCCTGGGGTCGTCGGGTTATCATGCCCCGTCCCGACACCCTCCGCGAGCGCACGGCATTGCACGACATGACGCAGGCCCATGGCCGCCTGGCCTGGATCGACCTCGAGATGACCGGGCTGGACACCGACCGCGATTCCATCCTGGAAATCGCCACCGTCGTGACCGATGCCGACCTGAACGTCCTGGCGGAGGGGCCTGAACTCGCCATCGCCCATCCGCTGGCGACGCTCGAGGCGATGGACGAATGGAACCGCAACCAGCATGGCCGCTCGGGCCTGTGGCGCCGGGTGCTGGAGGAGGGCGTGGGCATGGCCGAGGCCGAACGGCGCACGCTTGAGTTCCTGCGCGAGTGGCTGGACCCGCGCCAGTCGCCGATGTGCGGCAACTCGATCTGCCAGGACCGGCGCTTCATGCACCGGCAGATGCCCGAACTCGAGCGCTTCTTCCACTACCGCAACCTCGATGTCAGCACCATCAAGGAGCTGGCGCGGCGCTGGGCGCCGCAGGTCGCCTCGGGGGTCAGGAAGGCCGCTGCCCATACCGCGCTGAGCGACGTGCACGATTCGATCGAGGAACTGCGCCACTACCGGCGCTACATGGGGCCGCTGGGCGGCCGCGCGGCCAGCGCCTGAACGCCTGCGCGGTCGGGCCTGCAGGCGACGCGTCGCGGCGCTAGCATCACCCCCATGCCCCAGATGCTCGAACCCGCGGACGGACTGTTCGCAGATACCCTGGATCGCGGCGACCTGCAGCGCGCCGTCGCCCTGCTGGAAGCGCCCACGCTCACCGCGCGCATGGCCAGCCTGGTCGGCACGCCCCTGGAGTTCGCGGTGCGGGCGCTGCCGGCGTCGGTGTCCGGGCGCATCCACGGCGCGGTCGAGGCCGCGCTGTACCGCTCGGCGCAGGTCGCCCTGTGGAGCATGGACAACCGGCCGGGGCACGCGGCGTCCACGCGCCTGCACAAGGCCGCCGCGGCCACCGCCGGCGCGGTGGGCGGCGCGTTCGGCTTCGCCGCGCTGTTCGTGGAGCTGCCGGTCTCGACCACCATCATGATGCGCGCGGTGGCCGACGTGGCGCGCAGCGAGGGCTTCGACCTGTCCGACCTCGCCACCCGCCAGGCCTGCCTGGAGGTCTTCGCCCTGGGTGGGCGCTCAGGCGCCGACGATGCCGCCGAAACCGGCTACTACATGGCGCGCGGCTTCACCGCGGACGTGATGCGCCACCTCTCGGCGGAACTGGCCGGGCGCAGCCTCGCCGGGCAGGGCCTGACCGGTGGCGTCGGCTCCAAGGAAGCCGGCAAGTGGCTGGCCAAGCTGGTGGAGAAGGTGGCCAGCCGCTTCGGCGTGGTGATCACCGAGAAGTTCGCTGCGCAGGCCGTGCCGATCGTGGGGGCGGCCACCGGCGCGGCGCTCAATACCATGTTCACCGACTACTACCAGGACGTGGCGCGCGGCCACTTCATCGTGCGTCGCCTGGAGCGGCGCTACGGCGAGGCCGCAGTGCGCGCGGCCTACGACCGCATCGCGGTCGGCGCCGGCCCCGTCCCGGCCGGATGAAAAAAGGGCGCCGATGGCGCCCTTTTTCCTGCCGCAGCGGGGGCGGTCAGCCCTTCGCCTTGGACCTGGCCAGCTTCAGCCAGGTGTCGACCACCGTGTCGGGATTGAGCGAGACCGACTCGATGCCTTCCTCCATCAGCCACTGCGCCAGGTCGGGGTGGTCGCTGGGGCCCTGGCCGCAGATGCCGACGTACTTGCCCTTGGCGCGTGCGGCCTTGATCGCCATCGACAGCAGCTTTTTCACCGCCGGGTTCCGCTCGTCGAACAGGTGGGCCACGATCGACGAATCGCGGTCCAGGCCCAGGGTGAGCTGGGTGAGGTCGTTGGAACCGATCGAGAAGCCGTCGAAGATCTCCAGGAACTCGTCGGCCAGCAGCGCGTTGGACGGCACCTCGCACATCATGATGATCTTCAGGCCGTTCTCGCCCCGGCGCAGGCCGTTCTCGGCGAGCACATCGACCACCTTGCGGCCTTCCTCGAGGGTGCGCACGAAGGGAATCATCACCCAGAGGTTGTCCAGGCCCATCTCGTTGCGCACGCGCAGCACCGCGCGGCATTCGAGCGCGAAGGCCTTGGAGAAGGACGGATCGACATAGCGGCTGGCGCCGCGGAAGCCGATCATCGGGTTCTCCTCGTGCGGCTCGTAGCCCTGGCCGCCGATCAGGTTGGCGTACTCGTTGGACTTGAAGTCCGACAGGCGCACGATCACCGGGTGCGGCGCGACCGACGCGGTCAGCGTGGCGATGCCCTCGGCGAGGCGGTCGACGTAGAAGTCCACCGGCGATGCGTAGCCCGCGATCTTGGCGTCGATCTTCTTGCGGGTCTCGGCGTCCTGGCGGCCGTACTCGAGCAGCGCGTTGGGATGCACGCCGATGTGCGCGGCGATGATCATCTCCAGCCGCGCCAGGCCGATGCCGGCGTTGGGCAGCTGGCCGAAGTCGAACGCGCGCTCGGGATTGGCGACGTTCATCATGATCTTCAGCGGCGCCTCGGGCATCGAGGTCAGGTCGGTGGTGATGCGCTCGAAGGGCAGGGCGCCCTCGTAGATGAAGCCGGTGTCGCCCTCGGCGCAGCTGATCGTCACCTCCTGGCCGTCCTTGATCGCGTCCAGCGCGTTGCCGGTGCCGACCACGGCCGGCACGCCCAGTTCGCGGGCGATGATCGCCGCGTGGCAGGTGCGACCGCCGCGGTTGGTCACGATCGCCGAGGCGCGCTTCATCACCGGCTCCCAGTCGGGGTCGGTCATGTCCGCCACCAGCACGTCGCCGGGCTGCACGTGGTTCATGTCCTCGAGCTTGCGCACCACGCGGGCCACGCCGCTGCCGATCTTCTGGCCGATGGCGCGGCCTTCGGCCAGCACCGCGCCGCGCTGCCCCAGCGAGTAGCGTTCGATCTGGGTGGCCTTGGTGCGCGACCTCACCGTTTCCGGGCGCGCCTGGACGATGAACAGCTTGCCGCTGACGCCGTCCCTGGCCCATTCGATGTCCATCGGGCGGCCATAGTGCTGCTCGATCACCAGCGCCTGCCGCGACAACTCCTCCACGTCGGCGTCGGAGATCGAGAAGCTGCGGCGCAGTTCGGCCGGGGTTTCCTCGGTGCGCACGCGCTCGCCGGGCTGGTCCGAATACACCATGCGCAGCTGCTTGGCGCCCAGCGAGCGGCGCAGGATCGCCGGCTTGCCCGCCTTGAGCGTGGGCTTGTAGACGTAGAACTCGTCCGGGTTCACCGCGCCCTGGACGACCATCTCGCCCAGACCGAAGCTCGAGGTCACGAACACCACGTCGCGGAAGCCCGACTCGGTGTCCAGCGTGAACAGCACGCCCGAGGCGCCGACGTCCGAGCGCACCATCAGCTGCACGCCGGCCGAGAGGAACACGTCCTCGTGCTTGAAACCGTGGTGCACACGGTAGGCGATCGCACGGTCGTTGTAGAGGCTTGCGAAGACCTCCTTGACCTTGCGCACCACATCGTCGGCGCCGGTGACGTTGAGGAAGGTCTCCTGCTGGCCGGCGAACGACGCGTCGGGCAGGTCCTCGGCGGTCGCGGACGAACGCACCGCGACGGCGACATCGCCGCCGCCGTTCCCGGCGCACAGCTTCGCGTAGGCCTCGCGGATCCCGCCGTCGAGGGCGGGCTGGAGCGGCGCATCGATCACCCAGCCGCGGATTTCCGCGCCCGCCGCGGTCAGCGCGGCCACGTCCTCGACGTCGAGCGTCGCGAGCCGGTCGTAGATGCGCTGATGCAGCTGGTTGTAGGCGATGAAGTCCTTGAACGCATCGGCCGTGGTGGCGAAGCCGCCGGGCACGGACACGCCGAGGCCGGACAGCTGTCCGATCATCTCGCCCAGCGAGGAATTCTTGCCGCCTACCTGAGCCAGGTCGGTCAGCCGCAGGTCGTGGAGCCAGAGGATGTTGGCCGTGGGTGCGGGCGGTTGCGATGCAGGCTGGTTCAAGTTGGAACTCCCGGAAGCGAAGCGAAGCGGAAGGCGAAAGACGGGCGGCGCCCGGTCCAAACGGCTATTTTAGCGCCGACATCGACGGCCCCGCCCGTCCCTGAACGAGGAGACAGCGTTGTCAACCCCCCGACTCGTGTTCTATGTGTCCGACGGCACCGGTATCACCGCCGAAACCGTGGGCCACAGCCTGCTGACCCAGTTCGGCGGCACCCAGTTCAGCACCAGCCGCATTCCCTTCGTGGACAGCGTCGAGCGCGCGCATGAGGTCGCCGGGCGCATCCGCGCCGCGGGCGAGGCCGCCGGGCACCGCCCGATCGTGGTCAATTCCTCGGTCAATCCGGAAATCTCGGCGGCGCTGGCCCACAGCGGGGCGCTGATGCTGGACGTGTTCGAGCCCTTCATCGAGCGCCTGGAGAAGGAGCTGGGTGAACAGCGGCAGGCCAAGGTCGGCCAGGCGCACGGCATGGTCGATTTCGACACCTACCACCGCCGCATCAACGCCATGAACTTCGCGCTGGCGCACGACGACGGCATGTCGATCAATTACGACGAGGCCGACGTGATCCTGGTCGCCGTCTCGCGCGCCGGAAAGACGCCAACCTGCATCTACCTGGCGCTGCACCACGGCGTCTCGGCGGCCAACTATCCGCTGACCGACGAGGACCTGGAGCACGACCGCCTGCCGCCGCGCCTGCGCGCGCATCGCAACAAGCTGTTCGGCCTGACCATCGATCCGCAGCGCCTGCACCAGATCCGCCAGGAACGGCGCCCGAACTCCCGTTACGCGGATCTGGAAACCTGCAAGCGCGAGGTGGCCGCGGCCGAGAAGCTGTTCCGCGCCGAACGCATCCCGGTGCTGAGCACCACCCACGTCTCGATCGAGGAAATCTCCAGCAAGGTGATGTCCACCCTGGGCCTGCAGCGGGTGATGTACTGACCGGCGGCCGGAGCGAGGACGCGCGCGCGGCCAGGAAATGTGGGCGCCCGGCGGCCGATTCAATGCACTGCCCGCGCGCCACGCCAGCGTGTAGGATCGGACGCATGCACCAGGTCGTCTCCCGCAGCGCTCAGATTCCCAGGCTCGGCCGGTTCGGCTGGCTGATGGGCCTGTATGCCGAGAACTTCCGCCGGCTCACCCGTCTGTTCGAGCCTTCCGACCTCGCGGTCGGCCGCTATGTCTCGGCGGTGGGGGAGGGGCCGGACCTGCAACTGGACGTGCTGGAACAGCATGCCTACACCACCGAGTTGCGGCTCACGTACACCGTGCGCGATCCGGTCACCGGCGAACCCGATCCATCGGCGTTCCTGCGCCTGTACCGCGACGCCCAGCAGGCCGAGGCCACGCACTGCTACGTGGGCCGGCGCTGGCAGGACGTGATCGGCATGTACCCGCCACCGGCGCAGGTGCTCGACCATCGCATGCGGATGAACACCTTCCTCGGGAAGTGGCTGCAGTACCTGGCCGAGAGCGGGCATGGCGTGGCGACGCTGCGGCCGGTCGCGACCCTGGTCGACACCCACGGCCCGGCCGCAGGCTGAGCCGCGCGGGCTTTGCGAAGGGAAGGCGGCGTAAAAAAAATGGGCCCGGAAATGTCCGGGCCCATCGAAAAGTGGCGTCCCCACGGGGATTCGAACCCCGGTCGCTACCGTGAAAGGGTAATGTCCTAGGCCTCTAGACGATGGGGACGCTGTAAAACCGTTCCGCCGTTTCCGTCGCGGCCTGTGCGCCGGAAACTTGAATTTGGTGGAGCCAGGCGGGATCGAACCGCCGACCTCCTGCATGCCATGCAGGCGCTCTCCCAGCTGAGCTATGGCCCCACTTGAACCGCAAGCCCGACATTCTAGGCTGAACCGACTGAACCGTCAACACGCTGCAGTGACTCGAACGTGCTGCGAAACCGGTGGAACAACCCGCGGACTTCGTGGGCGCGCATCATAACGGATACGGCGCGCGCGTTGATAGTCCTGACGGAATTTTTTTTTCGGGACCGCCGTGTTCGCGCGTGCCGTGTGGCGAACGGCGCGCCAGACCGCACAGTCGCACCATCGCGACTTGCGGGGCGCGGGCAACGTCGACGTTCGCCCCGACAGGCGTTGCGGCCACCGCCGCATGCGCAAATTCCTCGGGCCCGCCGCATGGTGGCGCAGCCTGCCGGCAGCGGGTGTTGAGGCGGCGCGCTGCCTGGGCATCGGATCAGGACTGCGACCCGCGCGCATGCGGAGCGCGGCGGCACGGCAATCCTGCCGCCGCCGCGTCCCGGCGCAATGATCGAACGCCTCGGCAACGAGGCGCCGGCGCGCCGCTGGCAGCAGCGGTTCTCACACCTGGAATTCGACGCCGTCCGGGTCGGTCTTGATGGTCCAGGTGCCTGCGGAGCTGTGCGAGCGGGCGGAGGCGAACGTGTCCTCCATGAACTGGAAGTAGACGATCTTGCCGTCCTTGACTTTGGCATGCACCGAGAACGGCGAGCGGAACGACTTTCCCAGTGCGATCGAGCGGTAGTTGAAAGCGCCGAACACAGCGACATCCTCGTCGGTTCCGAACAGCGCGGAGATCTGGAAGTCCTCGACAGTCCAGTACCTGGCCACCCGGGTGAATGTGTTGACGTATGCGTCGCGTCCCTTGGCAGTGCCTGTGTAGGCAAGGATTTTCCTGAGATCGGGGTTGTCGAAGTTCAGTGACACGTAGGTGGCATCCTCGGCAACCAGGCGCCGGGCCGCTGCCTCCACCTGGTCGGGCGATGTGTGACTGAGAAAGTCGGCCACCACGGCGGTGGCGGGGGTCTGGCCGAGAGCAACTGCGGGTGAAGTCTGGTCCTGCTTGTCCATCGTGGATCCTTCCGGATTGGAAATGTTGGGCGCTGTCGCGGCAAGGGCGTACCGCGCACGTCCGTGTTGCACGCGAAAGCGGTTGCCGCGGCTTCGCGGGGGCATCCGGAGCCGGTCGCTGCCGCGCGGGCGTCCCGAGCCTCGTGGGGGTCACACCATCCCGACGCCGGCCGAGGCGGCCGGTTGCCGCACTGGCGCAGCCGGCGCGCCGCCGATGTAGTGGCGTACCTGCGGCCGCTGCGCAGGATCGGCCAGCAGGGCGAGGATCTGCGCCTGCAGGACCTGCTCGTCTCCGGTCACGCGCTCGTGCTTGCGCAGGTGTTCCACCCAGGAAGCGTCAAGAAAGTACTCCAGATAGGTGCCCGGCTCCGTGGTGTCTTCGGCCACGCCCCATTGCACCGCGCCATCGCGGCGACGACTGCGTCCTAGCACGCTCATGCTCTGGAGGAACTCACGGCGCCGTTCCAGTGCGACCCGGTACTGGATCGTCACCAGCACCGGACCACGGTCGCCGGAAAATTCTTCAGCCAGGACCGGCTCGGGCCAGTGACCGGACGGGGTGACATTCACGTTCGCCGCCTCGCCCAGGCGGAAGCGCAGGGCGAACAGCGAGGCCAGCGCAGTGCCGGCGGCCGCGACCATCAGTGCGAAAGGCGTGCTGGTCTGCTGCGCCAGCGCACCCCAGCCGAGGCTGCCGACCGCCATGCCGCCCGCGAACACGACGATGTAGAGCGAAAGCGCACGGGCGCGCACCCAGGCCGGTACCGATGTCTGTGCCGCAATCTGCAGCGCCGAGAGCACGGTGATCCAGGCGAAGCCACTGGCAAGCGACACCACGTAGAGCGCGTGCAGGTTCCGCACCAGGGCAAGCGCCAGCATGCAGACGGCGTAGGTCAGGGTCGCCACCAGGACCAGGCGGTCGGAGTCGTAGCTTGCGCGCAGCCTGGGCAGCAGTATGGCGCCGGCGATCGCGCCCAGGCCGACGCAGCCCAGCAGCAGGCCGTAGGTGCCGGCGCTGGCCTGGAGCTCGCGGTTGACCACGATCGGCAGCAGCGCCGTGAGCGCGCTGGCGAACACGAAGAAGCTGGCGGCCTTGATCAGTACCGATTTCAGTACCGTGGCCTGGGTGGCGTACCGCAGCCCCGCACGAAGCGCTACGCCGAAGGGTTCTGGCGGCAGTGCCGAGGTCTCGGGCGTGCGGCGCCAGAGGGCCAGCACCAGCACCACACCGAGAAAGCTCAGCGCATTGATCGCGAAGGCCCACTCGATTCCAGCGCTCGCCACGATCAGGCCGCCCAGGGCGGGCCCGATCGAGCGGGCGATGTTCATGCTCAGCGACCCCAGGGCCACCGCCGGTCCGAGCATGGCCCTGGGCACAAGCTCCGGCGTGGTCGCCTGCTGCGCCGGCATCGCCATGGCGGCGCCGATCCCGAGCGCGAAGGTCAGCGCCACCAGGGTCCAGGGCGCCAGCATGTCCAGATGCGCCAGCAGCGCGAGGACGCTGGCCACCAGCGTCATCCACAGCTGGGCGAGGATCAGGTACTTGCGGCGATCGACGATGTCCGAGAGAGTGCCCGCGATCACCGCGAGCAGGACGATCGGCAGCGTTGTCGCCGACTGCACGGCCGCGACCATGAAGGGCGAGCCGGTGCTCTCGGCCATGACCCAGGCAGCAGCGACGTCATGGATCCAGGTGCCGATGTTGGCGACGAGGATCGCCAGCCACAGGTTGCGGAATGTGGCCTGGGTGAACGGCGTCCACGCGCCGGGCACCGTCGGGACCGGTCGGGTCGATTGCAGGCTCATTGCGTCATCTTCCTGTTTGCTCCCCGGTCGCCCGCGGGAGGCTCGTGGCGAAAGGGATCAGAATGCGAAGCACGAGCAGCCCAGCGCGCCCCAGAAGCCCTGGTGGTCGCTGGTCGGCGCATCGTGGTGCGCGGCATGGCCGTGGCCATGCACGCTGCAGCCGGGGCCGCGTGCGTGCGCGGCGGCGAAGGCGGCAGAAGCCTGCGCCAGCGTCGCGCCCTTGTATCCGCCGAAATGCCGTACCGGCGACCAGTCCGGCATCGGTGCGGGCAACGCCGGCGCCAGCGGCGCGTAGCTGCCTGCGCCATGCACGACCCGGCCACCGATCACGGTGAGCAGGCTGGTGATGTCCTGGATGGCCTCGTCCGCCACGGTGAAGTAGTCCGACGAGAGCAGGGTGAAGTCGGCGAACTGGCCGACCGCCAGGCGACCCTTTTGGTCCTGCTCGCTGGAGAACCACGCGCTGCCGTGGGTCCACAGCCGCAGGGCTTCCTCGCGGTCGAGACGGTTCTCGTCGCCGTACAGCTGCAGTCCGCCGAGCGTGCGGCCGGTGGTCAGCCAGTACAGCGTCACCCACGGGTTGTAACTGGCCACGCGGGTGGCATCGGTCCCCGCGCCGACCGGTACGCCCATGTCGAGCATGCGTCGGACCGGCGGCGTGTGTGCGCCGGCCTCGGCCCCGTAGCGCTCGACGAACGCTTCGCCCTGGTAGGCCATGCGGTGCTGCACTGCGATGCCGCCGCCCAGTGCCCGCACCCGCTCGATGCTGCGCTCGGAGATGGTCTCGGCATGGTCGATGATCCAGTGCAGCCCGTCGAACGGCACCTCGCGGTCGACCCGTTCGTACACGTCGAGGATGCGGGTGATGCTGTGCTCGTAGGAGGCATGGATGCGGAACGGCCAGCGCTTCTGCGCCAGCAGGCGCACCACCTGCTCGAGCGAGGGGTCCATGTCCGGCAACAGCTCGGGCCGCGGCTCGCTGAACAGCTCGAAATCGGCAGCCGAGAACACCAGCATCTCGCCGGCGCCGTTGTGGCGCAGCATGTCGTCGCCCTCGCGCGGGGCGATCATGGACGTCCACCGCGTGAAGTCCGCGAGTTCGTTGCCGGCGCTCTGGGTGAACAGGTTGTAGGCGATGCGTACGGTCAGCTCGTCGTCCGCGTGCAGCTTGCGGATGATCTCGTAGTCGTCCGGGTAGTTCTGGAAGCCGCCGCCCGCGTCGATCACGGAGGTGATGCCCAGGCGGTTGAGTTCGCGCATGAAATGGCGCGTGGAGTTGAGCTGGTACTCCGGCGGCAGCTTCGGCCCGGCCGCCAGCGTCGCGTAGAGGAGGAGCGCATTGGGCTTGGCCAGCAGCAGCCCCGTGGGGTTGCCGGCCTTGTCCCGCTGGATCTCGCCGCCCGGCGGATCGGGCGTTGTCTTGTCGTAGCCAACCGCACGCAGCGCCGCGCGGTTGAGCAGGGCGCGGTCGTAGAGGTGCATGATGAATACCGGCGTGTCCGGCGCGGCCGCATTGATCTCGGCCAGCGTCGGAAGCCGCTTCTCGACGAACTGGTGCATGGAGAAGCCGCCGATCACGCGCACCCACTGCGGCGCAGGCGTGCGCGCGACCTGCGCGCTCAGCATCGCCATGGCGTCGGCCAGTGAGCGCACGCCGTCCCAGCGCAACTCCATGTTGTAGTTCAGCCCGCCGCGGATCAGATGGGTGTGGCTGTCGTTGAGGCCGGGAATCAGTCGCCGCCCCTTCGCATCGATGATCAGCGTCGAGCTGCCGGCCCTGCGCATCACGTCGGCTTCGTCGCCGATGGCCGCGACGAAGCCGTTGGCCACGGCGATCGCCGTGGCCGAGGGTCGCTCTGGATCGAGCGTGGTGATCCTGGCGTTGTGCAGGATGAGGTCTGCCATGGGGTTCCTGTCGTGTCGTGCGAGGCCGCCGAGGGGCAGCACGCCCGCAAGCGCGCCGACGGCCAGCGCGGATGTGAAATTGCGGCGGGATGGGTCGTGTCGGGTCATGGCGGTCTCGCGCTGACGGCATGGAAGAAGGCGTCGATCGATGCCTGCCCGGGCCAGAGCAGGGCAGCCGGCAGGCGCCGCAAGCTCACCCGCCCAGGGGCGCGGTGGGCATGCGGGACCTCCTGGTGGCGGCGGGAGGCGAGCCTCCCGGTGCGCATGCGGCCGCCGGCATGGAGCCGCCAGTGGTTCCCACCGTTTCGTGAAGCAGGGCGGCCCCGGATGTGCTACGCCTGCAGGAACGCCAGGAGGTCTTCGTTGAGCCGCTGTTTGTGGGTCTCGGTGATGCCGTGCGGTCCGTCCGGGTAGACGATCAGGCGCGCGCCCTCCACCAGGGCGACCGCGGCTCCGCCGGAGATGTCGATCGGCACGATCTGGTCGTCGCTGCCGTGGATGAACAGCGTTGGCACATCGAACTTGGCCAGGTCGCCGCGGAAATCGGTGGACGAGAAAGCCGCGATCGAGTCGTAGGTGTTCTTGTGGCCCGCCTGCATGCCCTGCGCCCAGAACGAATCGATCAGGCCCTGGGACGGCGTTGCGCCAGGCCGGTTGAAGCCGAAGAACGGCCCCGAGGCGATGTCCATGTACAGCTGCGAGCGGTTCGCGCGTGAGGCTTCGCGCAAGCCGTCGAACACCGTGATCGGCAGGCCGCCGGGGTTGTCCGGCATCTGCACCATCAACGGCGGCACCGCGCTGACCAGCACCGCCCGCGCGACCCGCGCCGTGCCGTGGCGGCCGATGTAGCGCGCGACCTCGCCGCCGCCGGTGGAGAAGCCGACGAGGGTCACGTCGCGCAGGCCAAGCGCCTCGATGACCGCCGCCAGGTCGTCGGCGTAGTGGTCCATGTCGTTGCCGTCCCAGGGCTGGCTGGAGCGACCGTGGCCGCGACGGTCGTGCGCGATGACGCGGTAGCCGCGGTCGGCCAGGAACAGCATCTGCGACTCCCAGCTGTCGCTGCTCAGCGGCCAGCCGTGGCTGAAGACAACGGCAGGGCCGTCCTTGGGACCCCAGTCCTTGAAGTAGAGCTGGACACCGTCGGGGCCGATCACATGGCTGCCGACGACGGTCGCGGCGTGGGGCGCGGGATGCGGGGCGGCCGGGCCGGGCGGCGCCTGCTGCGGCCTTGCACTCGCCCGGGCGGCGGGCACCGGCAGGGGCGTCGCGACACTGCCATTGGGACGTGTGTTCATGGCGGATCTCCTTGGAAGCGGATGGAGCCTGGGAGTCGGCCGGACGTGCCGGCCACGGGTACTGGAGTGCCTGCGCCCACCGCTTGATCCGGCGGACGCGCAACGGCCGCGCTCGCCGGTCGGGTGGGCCGCCCCGGCGTCGTCACCCGGCAGCTGGTGACGCGAGACGCGTGTCGATGATCACGCCGCCTTTGATCGCCAGGGTGACGGGCGTGCGCTCGGCAATATCGGCAAGCTTTGCCCGGCGCTGGTCGTCCAGTCCGGCGATTTCCAGCACACGTTCGATACGGTCGGCACCACCGGAGGACGGGCGCAGATAGCGCAATCGCACATCCAGGGCGACCAGCGGCCATTGCTTGCGCTCGGCATACATGCGCAGCGTCATCAGCGTGCACGCACCCAGCGCGGCGAGCAGCAGGCCGAACGGCCGCGCGCCGGCGTTGCCGCCTCCCAGCGCCTCTGGCTCGTCCGCGACGATGGTGTGCCCGCCGACGTCCATGTTGACCGCATAGCGCGCCTCGCCGAGGCTCGCCCGGGCGCGGCCGAGGGTAAGTTCGGCATGCGCCGCAATGGCGCCAGGTTTCGAGGCCTTCACGACATCGCCGGCACGGGCGGTGCCGGGTCGTCGGGCAGGGGGATGAACTCCGCGTCGTCGGCGTCGGGCAACTTCATGCGGCCGGCCTTCCAGTCCGCCGCCGCCTGCACCAGGCGGTCCTTCGACGACGACACGAAGTTCCAGTACAGGAAGCGCTCGCCAACCGGCTCGCCTCCGAGCAGCATCACCGACGACGGCTCGAGTGCCCGTAGCCACGAGGGCTTCGCTCCGAGAACCAGCATCCTGCCGGCCTGGTAGGCGACGCCCCCCAGCTCCACGGATCCGGTCGCGATGTACACGGCACGCTCGGAGTAGGCGGCGGGAATCTCGGCGGTCGCGCCCCGTTCCATGGCCAGATGCACATAGAACTGCGGTGAATGCGTGGTCACGCCAGCGGTGAGGCCGTAGGCGGCGCCGGCGATGAGCTGCCCGTGCACTCCGCTATCGCTCCACTGCGGAAGGTCGGCGCCGGCATGGTGCGAGAAGGCTGGCTCGACTTCCTCGTACTGCGTGGGCAACGCCACCCAGGCCTGGATGCCGTGCAGATGATCGCCACTCTCGCGGGCGCGCTCGAACCGTTCGCTATGGGTGATGCCGCGCCCGGCCGTCATCCAGTTCACTTCCCTGGGCCGGATCGCCTGTTCGTAGCCCAGGCTGTCGCGATGCATCAGCTCGCCGGAGAACAGATAGGTGACGGTGGACAGGCCGATATGCGGATGCGGACGCACATCGACGCTGCGGTCCACACCGGCCGGGATGTCCACCGGACCCATGTGGTCGAAGAAGATGTACGGGCCGACCATGCGGCGTTTGGCGAAGGGCAGCACCCGGCCGACCTCCATGCCGCCGCCCAGGTTCCGGCGCCGTTGTTCGATGATCAGTTCAACCATGTCGTGTCTCCGTTCGAATCCATGGGCCCGGCCCTGCGGAGGGTCCATCCGTGATCCCGAGCCCGGCTTGCGTGTGCGGTAGGCTGGCCGGGCCGCCCTTGAGGCGCGGACAGGGGATGGGCATCGATCCGATCCGGAAGTCGCGCATCGGCATCTCAGCCAGCCGTGCCGGGGACGGGCGTGTTGAGCAGCTGCTGTTCCCACAGGAAGGCAATGCCGGTGCCGGCGGCATGGTCCCTGAACACGTCCGTCAACTCGCCCACGTGCGCGGTACGGGCCCAGTCGCGCTGCCATTCGGCCGCCACGGCCAGCCAGGTCATCATGTTGGCGCCGGCTGCAGTCATGCGCTGGATGGCCACCGCGTGCGCCTCGACGGACACGCCGCCGCAGGCATCGGTTACCACCGTCACGTCCCAGCCTTCGCCCAAGGCCTGGATGACCGGCATCGCCACGCAGACCTCGGTCCACAGGCCCGCGATGATCAGCTGCTTGCGGCCCGTCGCCTTCACCACATCCACCACCTTCCGGTCTTCCCAGGTATTGATGAAGGTGCGGTCGATCACCTCCTGGTCGGGGAACACGCTGGTGATCTGCGGGAAGATGAGACCGCCGCGTTCGGCGAGTACGCTGGTCAGGATGGTGGGAACCTCGAAGGCCTTGGCGACCTTTGCCAGCGCCGCGGAGTTGTTGACCACCATCTGCGGGTCGTGGCTGTTGAGGTTCGCGAGCTGGAAGGGCTGGTGATCGATCAGGACGAGCACCGAGTCTTCCGGTCGTAGCAGCGAATCGAGACCGTTGCGGAACGTCATGGCGAATCCTTCGATGCTGTGGCGGGGGAGAGCAGGGGCGCCTGCACGGCCTGCGGCGTGCGTGGCAGGGATATGGCCAGCTGCCTGCATGGGACGGTAGGGCCGGGTGGTGCCGATCCGTGTCGCTCCACCAGGAACGCAGCGATGGACTTCCCGCCGTCTAGTCGATTGGCTCCACGTCGATGAGCCGCCGCCCGTACAACCGCGCGTCCAGCGAGTAGGCGCCGGGACCGAGAAGGATCAGGGCGGTCGACTGCAGCAGCAGGGTGAGCGAGGCGATATCCGGCATGTGTGCACCAAGCCCGGTCGCGACAAGCATCCATGCGATGCTCAGGGCGCACGTGACGGGCGTCATGAGGCCGACAAGGAAGCCGCAGCCGAGCGCCCCCGTGAAAACGGCGACTGCCCAGTGACCGGTTCCGTCGTCCAGTACGTGGAGCGATGCCAGCGCCGAGATGCGCAGGAGTACGAGCCCGAACCCCGGGCCGCCCCTGGGGAACATCGAATAGAGTCGCTGCATGGTGTCCGGAGGATGGAATCGCTGGGGGCGTCGCTTGCGGTTGCATGGACAGGGTGGAACCAGGCCTTGGTGCAGCCATGGTGTTCCCTGAAGTACCGCGTGCTGTACCCCCGATCGCGTGGTGCTCCTGTCCCGCAATCGAGGGATGCGGCGCCTTGACGCACCCGGGGCGCTGGTATGCAATGCGGGACGGCGATCCCGCCCCGGGTATCGCGGTGCGTGGAGTCGTAATGGGTGCCGTAACGTCCGCCATCAGGATTCTCGTCGTCGACGACCATCCACTGTTGCGCGACGGCGTCGCCGCCGTCGTCGGCGGCGAGCGGGACATGGCGCTGGTGGGGCAGGCCGACAGCGGCGAGCAGGCGGTGGACCTGTTTCGCCGGCTCCGCCCCGACGTGACACTGATGGACCTCAAGATGCCAGGCATGAAAGGCATCGACGCCATGCGCGCAATCCTGCACGCCTCGCCCTCGGCCCGGATCATCGTGCTGACGACCTACCCGGGCGATGTCCAGGCCACCGAAGCACTGAAGGCCGGTGCCGCCGGCTTCCTCCTCAAGAGCATGCTCAGGAAAGACCTGCTGGATGCCATTCGCGCCGTCCACGCCGGGGGGCGGGTGGTTCCCAACGAGGTCGCCGCGCAGATCGCGCAACACATGCCCGGGCAAACGCTGAGCGAACGCGAGATCGAAGTGCTCCGCTGCGTCGCCCAGGGCATGGCCAACAAGGTCGTGGGCGCGAGGCTCGGTATCACCGAGGAGACCGTCAAGGCGCACATGAAGAACATCATGGGGAAGCTGTCGGCCCGCGACCGCACCCATGCGGTGAGCATGGCCACGAGCCGCGGGATCCTCGGTTGAACGGTTCCCTCCGCGCGTACTAGCGCGGACGCCTGGGCCAGCGGAACCAGCGCGCCCTGGTCCGGACGGGGCCGGGCAGGCTGGTCCAGGGAAGGCAGATGTCGACTTCCGTGCCCGAACCTACGCCGCTCCAGATCTGGAGGCGCGCACCGATCCGTTCGGCCCGCTCCCGCATTCCGATCACGCCCCAGTGCCCCGCACGTCCGGTGCGCGTCGTCACGCCCGACGGCATCCCGATGCCGTCGTCGCGAACGCGCAGCCGCAGGCCTTCGCGGTCGCTGATGGTCTCGAGCTCGATCCTGCTCGCATTGGCATGCCGGAACGCATTGGCGAGTGCTTCCTGCGCGATCCTGAACAGTTCGTCCTCCACCGTGGCCGGCAGGCTGGGGATGTTCCCCTGGGCGATGGCCTGGAACACCACGCCGTGTACGGCCGACAGCTCCCCGGCCATCGCTGCCAGGGCGCTCTGGAGGCCACCGGCCCTGTGGCGTGGGACCCGGAGGTCGATCACGCGGTCGCGGCCTTCGACGATGACCTGGTCGGCCTGGTCCAGGGCGAGTTCCAGCGTCTTGCGCGCCGGCTCGTCGGCCGGAAGCGTACTGGACGCAGCCTGGAAGCGGAGCATCAGTCCCTGCACGCTCTGCAGCAGCGTGTCGTGCAGTTCGCGGGCGATGCGCTCCCGTTCCCGGTGCTGGACCTCAAGCCGGGTGCGCAACGTCTTGGCCACGTGTCGCACCCGCACCCGGTAACCCAGCCACGTCAGCAGGATCGCCCCGGTTGCACACAGCGCGACGAACCCGCGCGTCTGGTGCAGTGCCGGAGGCAGTTCGAAGCGCATCGTGTCGGGGGCGCTCCAGGGACCGTCCGCATAAGCAGCCGACACCTCGAAATCGTAGTGGCCTGGCGCGAGGCCGAAATAGGTGGCTTCACGGGAACTGCCCGCCTCGTGCCATGCGTCTTCAACGCCGCGGAGGCGGTAGCGGAATCGCAGTGTCTCCGGTGCCTTGAGGCCAGTCGCCGTGTAGGAGATGACGACACGGCGCGCCAGCAGCGGGAGGACCGCGCCCGACGCTGCGTGCAGGGGGCCGTCATCCGCTTGCAGCGACACCACGTGTGCCGGCGGCGGCGCTGCAGCGGTGGTAACCCGGCGCGGATCCACGCGGCGAACCCCGACACTGGTGGCGACCCACACGGTGCCGTCCTCATCCGACAGTGCAGTCGGAAGCGGGCGCTGCTGCCAGACATCGTGGGCCAGCGGCTCCAGCGGTCCCAGCCGCTTGGTCACCACCGGATGCGAAGGCTCCTCGAGAAACCTGGCGATCTGGTCGGCTTCGATGCGGAGCAAGCCTTCGTTGCCATGCAGCCACAGCTCGCCGGTGACCGTTCCCACCAGGCCGTGGAGCCCGCTTGTCCGGACACCGTCGGCGAACTGCACTGGAACGAAGGATCCGCCATTGAACAGGCTCAGGCCCTTCGTTCCGCCGACCCAGAACCCGTCATCCGTCTCCAGCAATGCGGTGACGTGTCCGACGGCCAGGCCGTCCTCCGGCCCCCAGTAGTGGGCCCGCCCATCCTGCAAGCTGACCAGCAGATCGTCCCGATACCCGAACCACGGCCGCCCGTCGCGGTCGAGCATCGCGCGCACCGGCATCCGCTGCGAAGGCAGCGCTCCGCGGACGGGCTCGAGCGACCACTGCCCACCATGCAGGCGATAGAGGCCATGCTCGTGGATGGATGCCCACAGCGTCCCCTTGCCGTCATCCACGATCGCGCGCACCACAGCGGAGGGTCCGGTCCCCTCGGGGAGTTCCATCGCGCGCTCGATTTCCGCACCGCGCGTTCGCCAGAAGCCACCGGGCCCGGCAAGCCAGACCTGCCCGTTCGGATCGCGGTGGGCGACCGTGATCGGCGAGGGCACCTGCGACGTACTCAGCTCCCCGTTTGCAAGGCGCATCGCGTTGCGGTTCATCGAGCCGGCCCAGAGCGCCTGGTCGGATCCGATCGCGAGCGCGAAGTTGTAGGCGCCCCCGGGAATCCGGACATCCACCAGGTCCGGTTGCCGGAACCGGTCCAGTCCGGCATTCGTTCCGAACCACAGGTTGCCTTCGCGGTCCCGGAGGGCGCTGCCCACCACCGCGCCAGCGGAGCCACCGGCGCTGGTGAACCCGGACTGGTGCCGCTCACGCCCCACACCGGGTGCGGGGGCATGGCGAATCCCGTCTCCGAGCGTGCCGATCCACAGGCCGCCGTCCTGGTCGAAGACCATGGCCGAGGCGCGCCCGGAATACCCTGGACGCGATGCCGGGCCCGTGTGCGGGGATGACACCGGGAAGATGCTCGCCGTTGTCGACTCCGCGGCCCAGACCGCACCGGCAGGCGCCTGCGCCAATGCCGTCACCCCTCGGGCATCGGCGACGGACAGGACGAAATCCCGATCGCCCGGCGCGCGGTACCAGAGCCGCGCGCCGCCTGCCCAGGCACCCCCGTCGCGGTCCACCAGGACGGTGCGGATTTCCGGGCTGTCCGCGGCTGCGGCAAGCGCATGGACATGCCAGCCCGCTTCGCCACCGGTCACCAGCTGGCCCGCAATCGCTGCGATAACGGTTCCGTCGAGGTCGATGGCCAGAGCGTAGGGAAACCCCGCCGGCACGCCCTCGGCGACACCGAAACTGTCGGCTCGACCATTGGCAATCCGCACCAGGCCGCCATGGTGCAGGCCGACCCAAAGCGAACCGTCGGGGTGCGCGGCCAAGGCGGAGACCTGGGGCAAGGGGTCGCCTTGCTGCGTCTGGAAGCGCTTGAACGTGTGGCCGTCGAACTGGAACAGGGTCTGCCCGGTGGCCAGCCACAGGTAGCCGTCCGGCGTCTGGGCAAGGCTCGCCACCTGTCCCGGGACGCCTTCCCGCCGCGCCCAGTGCGTATGCTCGAAACCGGACAGGGCGCTACGGCCGTCATCCTGCGCGAGCGCGGGCAGGGCGAGCGCCTGCAACGCCAGGACGAGCACCACGATCATCGGCCACGGGCCGGGCAACGCGCTCCACGGCCTTTTTCGCTCCCCTTTTGCCGGCATGCCCACCCCGTTTCCCCAAGCGCGAGGCTCGAGTCTAAGGGGCTGCGCCCGGGGATGCCCGTTCGATACCGTATCGGCGGAATGCGGCGGATGCAGTGCGCGGACGGCGACCGGATCGACTGCGTGGGGGCGGATGCCCGCTCCGGTGATGCCGATTGCGCCGCGGGAGTGGCTACGAGCCGGGCCGTCCAGGCCGCCGCGAACGCGATCGACAGCATGTTGCGAAGGGTCCGGCCACGGGTGGCTCCCAAGGGAACCCGAACAGGTTCGCGCACGCGGGCACGGCGCGATACAGGGTGCTGGCATCACGGCAGGACCTGGTTGGCATCCGGCGACTCAGGGCGGACGGATGCGTCGACGCTCGAAGGCCCGGCCTGGCGCTCCAGCCGATCGAGCAGGATCCGCTTCAGGATCGAGATCGTGGCCGGTGCGGCCTGCAGGTCGTGTCCGGCGGCGACATGGTCGACGCTGCCGGCGGGCCACGTCGCGCTGTCCAGGCTGACGATGCCGTCGCCGCGCGCGGGGTGGTCCGGATCGCGGACACCGATGATCGAGTGAATGGAGATGCCGTCCAGCACGGGGAGGCTGCGCGCCGCGCGCATCGCCGGCTGTCCGGGCGTGAGCGTGGCGACGCTGTCGATGCCGCCGCGGTAGCTTGCCAGCAGTCCGGGGCGAAGCACGCCCGCCTGGCCGCTCGCGAGGGCGACGAGGTACCCGGTGGTATCGGCCGGAAGCCGGATGAAGCGCCGCACCACGCGCGCCACGAGTCCGTTGGCCATGTCGCTCCCGCCGTGGGGCGCGGCGATCATCACCAGCGTGTCCGCGCCGCCCACCGGCTCGAAGATGAGGAGTCGACGCGCACGTTCGATGTCGGCGCTTGCCGTCAATGACTCCGGCGGCGAGGCGAAGACAGCGTTCCAGAGGTCGGTCCCGGGGTCGGTGACAAGCAGCCGGGCAATGACACCTCCCATCGAATGTCCGACCAGCACGACGGGAGGGCCATGCCGGCCGTCTCCGAAGGCGACGGCGCGGAAGTCCCTCAGCGTGCCGGCCATCTGCTGCCGGTTGACCAGCACCGGATAGCCGGTCGCGTAGCGCGCCAGCCAGAACTGGTAGTGCGTGGAGATGTCGGGATCGCCCAGCAACTCGTTGACCATGTTGGCCCAGGTCATCGGGCTGCTGGCGAATCCATGGATGAGGACGACCGCCGTCTTGCCGTGGTCCACCGGCGCCAGCAGCCGGATCTGCGAGTCGTCGCGCGCAGCCTGGATATCGAAGAGCGCCCGCAGGTAGCCCAGTTCCTGCTCGAACAGGACCGCGGCGGCGCCGTAGGCCGCACTCATGTCGCGCGCCAGCGGTATCGGGCCCAGCACGGTCGCGATCAGCTGCGGCTGTGAGGCATCGCGGGCCACCAGGCGCAGCCTGCCGTCCTCACTGAAGTCGGCCTGGATGTTGATGGCGAGGGCGAACGGCTGCGCCGGGAACGAGCCGGTTGCCTCGGCGGTGCGACCGATGGCGATTGCGGCCACGCCCAGTCCGTCCTCGACCTGGCGCGTGCGCAGGCCGCGTATGCGCAGCTGCGCGGCAAGGGCGACGGTGCGTACCGCCTCTCGCGGAAAGCCGCCGGGATCGACGTCCCAGTCGAACCCGTCGACGCCAGCGGCTGCGACTGCATCGGCAGCCAGTTCGGAGGTGCAGGCATTGTGCAGCCGCAGCGCCAGCTGGCTGCGCGCCGAGATGGCACTCTCTCGGCCCCGCATCGAGACGGCGTGGAGATAGCGGTAGGTGGCGTGCACGCAGGACCGCAGTTGCGAGGCACGCAGCGATTGCCTGCCGCGCCTGGCCGACCGGTACAGGACGTCGGCGGCGGCGACGAGGCGGGTGCCCTCCCGGACCGTGCCGGGCGCGGCAAGGATGCGCTCCGCGCAGGTAGGCCCGGGCGACGCACAGGCGCCGCCAAGATCGAGCATCGAGACCACTTCGCGCGTGGTGTTCGCCGCCCTGTCATCCATGCCAAGGCCATCGATCTGCAGTCCGTCCGGAAGCCGGCTTCCCTGGATGTGCACCGTCGCGCACCCGCTGGCAAGCAGCACGACCGCGGCCACCGCCCAGCGGCAGGCCCGCATGCGCAATCGCAACGGACATCGGCCCGAACCCGCCATGGCGCCCTCGCTGCCGCAGCCACCAACGGAGCCGGAGGCGACGCTCAGCCGGCGAGCTTCGCGGCGATCTCGGCCACCAGCCGGCCCTGGAAGCGGGCCCCGTCCAGCTCGTTCTGGCTGGGCTGGCGCGCGCCGTCGCCGCCGGCGATGGTCGAGGCGCCATACGGCGCGCAGCCGGAGACTTCGTCCAGCCGCATCTGGCCCTGGAAGCTGTAAGGCAGGCCGACGCAGACCATCCCGAAATGCATCAGGTTGGTGTGGATGGCCATGAGCGTGGTTTCCTGGCCGCCATGCTGGGTGGCCGTGGAGGTGAAGGCCGACCCGACCTTGCCGTTGAGGGCGCCGCGCGCCCACAGCCCGCCGGTCTGGTCGAGGAAGTTCGCCATCTGCGAGGCCATGCGGCCATAGCGGGTACCGGTGCCGATGATGATCGCGTCGTAGTCGGCAAGCTCGTCCACCCGGGCGACCGATGCCTCCTGGTCGAGTTTGTAGCCCGATGCGCGCGCCGTCTCGTCCGGGACGAGCTCGGGCACCCGGCGGATGTCGACCGCCGCGCCGGTGTCGCGTGCGCCCTCGGCGATCGCCTGCGCCATGCGTTCGATGTGGCCGTAGGCCGAATAGTAGAGAACCAGGATCTTGCTCATGTCATCGCTCCAGTCGAAGTTGATGCAGCGGATCGGGCTCGCCACCGAGCACGCGGTCCGCTGCGAGGAAACCCAGCGTCATCGCCACGACCAGCAGCGCGCCCTGCAGCCGGGGCGGCGCGGGCACGGGAATGTCCAGCAGGCGGCAGGCCAGGCCAATGCCCAGCGCGAGCGCGACGCCGGCCAGGAACATGGTCATGGCACACGCTCCGATGGCTGCGGCTGTCCGGTAGCGCCACCGCAGTCGCGCACATGCGGGGCTGAGCGGCGCGCCATGTACCGGTCGGCCAGCCGGTAGCCGGCGGTCATCGCCACAACCAGCACTGCGCCGGCCAGCGCGGGCGGAGCGGGGATGGCAATGCCGGAAGCCCGGCAGGCGAAGCCGATGCCGAACGCCAGCAGGACACCGATCCCGAAGCGCATGCTCATGCGGCGCTCCCGCCCGCGCGCAACGCGGACAGCGTTGGGTTGCCGGGTGCACCGGCGATGACGTCACGAAAGTGGGGCGGGCGATCGGGCGCCGCCAAGGCGATGACACTGGCGATCGGCCCGCCATGCGCGGTCACTGGCACGGCGTCGCCAACCGCCAGAACAGGCCACTGGCGAACCCGATGGCGGCGGCAGACTGCCGCCCCCGGGGCGATGTCGCAGCGCGTGCGTTGCGCACGATCATGGCGGCCATCCTGGCGCTTCTGCGGCCGCATCCTGGAGCACGGCGCCCTTCGGCACGTGGCGACGGCCATCAACCAATGCCAACACTCGCCACCGTGCGGCCCCACCGCATCGCGTCGATGGAGAACGCGCCTGGGCCGGTGGCGGCCAGCGCCAGGCAGGCCAGCAGCCACGACAGCGGGAATTCGATGCCGCCGTGCATCCAGAACCAGCCGTTGGGCAGGTTCAACAGCGCCGTAACGCCAAGGAAGGCGGCCGAGGCCAGTGCGGCCGGGCGCGTCCAGGCGCCTGCCAGCACCAGCAGGCCGAGCACGGTCTGGGCCAGTGCCAGCAACAACGGCAGGGGCGCGTCGGCGAGCAGGCCGAAGTGCTCCAGCTCTTCGGCGAAGCCTCCGAGTCCGGGGCCACCGAACCAGCCCAGCAGCTTGCCCAGGCCATGCGGCAGCAGGAAGCCGCCGGCGGCCACGCGCAGGAGGAGCAGGCCGATCGATTCGGCCGTCGGAGGCGCCCGGTCGCCACTGCGCATCGTCGCAGCCATTTCAGTGGCCGCCTTCTGATGCGTCGAACATCGTCTTGGCGTACTGGATCCCGAGGCCGTAGCCGCCGGCATGGAGCCTGGCGATGCCGGTGGTCAGGTCGTAGGTGTCGCCACGCGCCCAGTCGCGCTGCAGCTCCAGCAGGTACTGCAGGCTGGTCAGGGGCCGCGCGCCGGCCTGGATCATGCGCTGCATGGCGCGCTCGTGTGCTTCGGCAGTCACGTCGCCGCAGGCATCGGCGATCACGTAGACCTCGAACCCCTGCTCGAGCGCCGACAGTACCGGACCGACGATGCAGACGCTGGTCCACAGCCCGGCCAGCACCAGCCGCGGCTTGCCCAGCTCGTTGATGCGGGCGATCACCGGGGCGTCCTCCCAGGTGTTCATCGAGGTGCGGTCGAGCAGCGCCGCGTCCGGCAACGCGGCCTGCACCTCCGGAAACACCGGGCCGGAGAACGAGGCGGCAGCGACGGTGGTCACGATGGTATCGACCTTGAACCCGGCTGCGGCCTGGCACACGAGGGCGACGTTGTTGCGCAGGTTGGGAATGTCGATGGAGTGGGTGGAGAAGGCCATCTGCGACTGGAAGTCGATCAGCAACAGGATGTGATCGTCGGGGGTCAGCAGGCTCCGGGCGGGGCTGGCGGTAGCGTGGAGGCTCATGAATTGGTTCCTGAAAGCGGATGCGGGGTCCAGCCGGCAGCCACGGCAGGCATCGCCGGGCCCGGGCCGTCTGGAGAGGAAGGTGTCGGTCAGCTTGACCCGGTCCATGCTGGTATCGGAGCGGCTATCGCGGAACCCCCGATCGAGGGACAGCGGCGCCGTTCGATCCGGGGATGGCGGACGCCTGGCATCGGTGATGCGCCCGGCGACGAGAAGCTCGTGATCTACAGCGGCGGCTGCGCCGACTGCAGAGGTGGCTCTGTGCGCTCGCCGTCGCCGCACTCGCGGGTGTCGGTCACCAGCCTGGACGCGGCGCAATGCGGCGTCCGGCGACATCCTCCGGGCCATCGCCATCGCCATCGCCATCGCGATGCGATCTGTGGCCCGACACCGCATCTTCGCAATGAAGCGGTTGGCGTGATCCAAAGCGCCCATTGCGGATACCGCCACATCCACCGCGAGGCGGCGGCGAGATCGCTTTGCACATGGTCGACGACGCCTTTGACGGACGCGACGCAACCCTGGCAGGTGGTATCAGCCCTGGTGGCCGCGGAGGACACCGCCGAGAGCTACCCCGAGAGCATCCCAAGAGCATCCTCACCCGGATGGGCGTCGCGGCACGGACCCATGCCGTCACCGTCGCGGCGAGGGACCATGGGTCTGCAACTGTTGGTTCGGCAACCTGCTGTGGCGCATCCGCACTGGCATGCCCGCGTGCGGCTGGCATCCGGTAGGGATGTTTACGAGGGCAGGGCAGGCATGGATCCGGCGCCGCTACCGTTGAAGCGAATGAAGGAAGTTGCGGCCTTCACGTCCGCACGGGCCGCGCGCCCTGGTCACTTGGCTGCGCCCGCGCGGCTTTCCGCGAACTCCGGGAACACTTCGGACAGCGGGTCCGTGTCGGGCAGGATGTAGAACAGTCCGCCGCCCTCGAAGGTCGGCTGGACGACAGTCTCGTAGAACACGGGCGAGACGTTGATGCAGCCGTGGGTGACGCGATTGTCGTCCGGCGAAGGCGAGGCGAGACGTTCTTCGCGACGTTCGGCAGGAACTCCGGTGGCCGTCGGGTGCATGGACACCGCGGACTCGTAATCGACCCACAGCACCCGTCCGGCGTCGATCGACGGGCCGTAGCCGCCGATGAAGCGGCCGGCAGGTGTCGTCCGGTCCCGCCCCGGGATCTCGCGCAACGCCAGACCGGCGATGCCTGGGGCCGTGTGGTCACCGACCGCCGAGCCGAACAGCCCGGGCGCCGCGCCCCGAAGCCGGCCGTCGCCGCCAAACACCAGAATCTGCGCGGCGGACTTGTCCATGACCGCGAACGGGTAGCCCTGGTTGTCGCCGCTGGCGACGACCCAGCCGGCGAGCTCGATCACCGTCTCTGAGACTTCCTGGCCCTCGGGCAACTGGTCGACGGCGACTACGGCCTGGTCGCTGGCGTCCTGCGCGCCCTCATCCTGGGCGAGGGCCAGCGTGGGAGCGGCGAACGCCAGGACAAGCAGCAGCGCGCCACAGGCGAGCGGCAGGGAAGGGGAGAAGCGGGAGCTGAGGGGTCGATTCATCGGGGCCGGGAGAATACGAGAAAGAACCCGGCGGCCAGAAGGCCACCGGGTTCAGGGTTTCAAACTGCGAACTGCATTCGTTGGAGATGGCGGACGCGATCAGCCACGCGGCACGCGTCGCGGCGCGCTCTCGAGCTGCTGCAGGCGGCTTTCCACCTGATCCAGCCGCTGGTTGGCCTGCTGCGCGGACTGGTTGGCCGCTTCGGCGCTCTGCGCCGCACTCTGGACGCGCGTGTCGAGCGTGTCGAGGCGCGAATTGATCGTCGCGAACTCCCTGTCATAGGTCTTGCAGCCCGACAGAGCCGCTGCCGCCACGATCGCCACGCCGGCCATGCGCATCGCCGTCTTGTGTTTGGTCGCAAACATTCCAATCCTCCTTCGTCTGGGTTACCGGATACTACAGTTTCATTTCCTGCCGCAGTCACGACCCGGATCCAGCTGATCAGCGTCGGTTCGAGAACAGCAAGCCAGGTTGTCGCCTCGCCGAAGGTGAAGCCAATCAACCATGCCGTGACTGCCGGGCGGCTGATAGTGGCCCCAAAGGCCGGCAACAGGATGTGAAGGCTGGGGGTGTGGCGGGTGTGCTCGCAGACCGCCCGCGACAACCACAGCGCTGATCTCCACCGATTCCCGCGCCGAATGTGCGCAACAGCCAGGATGCCCATCCAGGCAGCAACAGCCAGCGGGCAGGCGTAGCGCGAACTGCGGTGCAGTGAAGCAGGGCGCGCCGGACCAAGGCGCTGATCGGGGACTGGAACGCAACGCCCGGGGCTGCGTCGCCGCAGGATTGCGCTGCCCACCGATTCACCGATGTGGACGCACGTGGGGGGTCAGTGACGTGTATCGCCGCAGGGACGGCAATTCCTTACCTAAAGCCGACATCGATCATTCTGTCCAACTGAGGTCCGCGCGACGCAGGAACGAGCGCAGACGCCAGTCGACGCCGCACCGAACTCGTGGTGGGGATTCCACCGGGCGCGAGGTCTGGCCGATCGGCGGTCTCAGCCGTCGGATGTCGCCCCGATGACGCCCGTTCGATGAGCTCGTCCGCCCCCCGCGCGGGCATTCATCGACCTGTGCGGCGAGGCTCCAGCGCGGGCTGGAGCTCGTCCAGCGTCGAGCAATAGCACAGCGTCGAGCAATAGCACAGCTTCCGCGCGATGCACGAATACTGAGCGAGCAGGCGCTCGTAATCCGCCGCGTCGCCGAGTGCGATCTGCTGGATCGTCTCTCCCGCGGCAATGACGATTCCGTTGACGGTGGATGCTCGCGTATCCCTCAGGTCCGACAGGCCCAGGGCATCGAATTCTCGATGCCGATCGAAAGTCTGTCCTGCACAACCTCCATCATGGGTTGCAGGTATGGCCAGACCTCGGCTCGCACCTGCTCGCGCTGGAGCATCGCCGTGTCGCTGGACACGCCGAGCGCGAGCAGGCCGATCAGCGCCGCCATAATCGCGGCGAGCGGGCTCCAGTGGGCCTGCTCCTCCAACATAGGATTGACGGAAGGCTTCAGGCCCGGTTCGCTCACCTGGCATCTCCACTAGAGGCTGCCGACGCCATCCGAAGGGCGCTCCCGATCGCCAGCGTCATCTCGTCGGCCCCGCGGACGGAGTGCGCCAGGGGTGCGTCGATCACGGGACCGAAATCACCACCTTTCCCCGGAGCCGCTTGCCATCGACCTCACGTTGCTCCAAGGCGATGTGGGCTTCCGGGATCTGCGCAAGCGAGAACGTCGCGCCAATGACCGGGCGGATGCGACCGCTCTCCAGCAGGGCTTTCAGGGCCTGCAACTTTCCCCGGTTCTGGCGGGTAAACACGAAGTGGTACTCGGCGTTCACGCCCCATGCTGCAACGAGGTTCTGTGGCGTGGCCAGATCGACAATCGTCACGACCCGGCCTGCGTCGGCGAGTACGTGGGGCGACTGACTCAGCGTCGGGCCGCCGATCGTGTCGAGCACCACGTTCACCCCTTTGTTGCCCGTCAGGCTGGCAATCTCTTCCGTGTAGTCCTTGCTGGTGAAGTCGATGGCATGGTCCGCGCCCAGCTGGCGCACGAACTCCAGGTCACTGCCCCGGCAGGTCGTGTAGACAATCGCGCCCATCGCCTTGGCCAGTTGGATCGCGATGGAGCCCACTCCCCCCGCACCGCCATGGATCAGCACGGACTCGGCCGGAAGCAACTTCGCCCGCGTCACGAGGGCTTCCCAGACTGTTCCGCCAACGAGAGTGATGGACGCGGCTTCTTCGTGTGACAGATTCCTCGGCTTGTGCGTGACCAGTGCTTCGGGAACGACGTTGTACTCGGCGTAGGAGCCGCCCTTGGGTCCGAAGATCCGTGGGGTGTAGAACACCTCGTCGCCCACTTCGAAGTCACCGACTCCAGGGCCCAGCTTTTCAACCACGCCAGATACGTCGTGGCCGGTGATGGCGGGCAGGGGGACATACTCGGGATAATCACCGCGACGGATCTGATAATCGAGCGGGTTGATGGCAGTCGCCATGACCCGTACAAGCAGTTCGCCGGCGCCAACCTCGGGAACTGCCACATCCTGCAGCTCGAAGCTGTCCGGGCCACCGAACTTCGTAAGAACGATCGCTTTCATTGTCCCTCTCTGTGAGGCCCGGACCCTGGCTGCGACCCACCAAGCCACCCACGGCGTTGGACGTCGCGGTGCAGTTGGCGCGCGCACGCCCTGTCAGGCCGTTTGCATCATCATCGAAGGTCCCTCCAACACGGCTGGTTGACGGACCCGCATGAGCTGTTCGCTGTGGGTCAGACAGGATCCCATGTGGTCGAACGACTGCCATCCCTGAACTAGGTGACAGGACGCATGGCTGCAGCGTGGGGGAACTTCCCCTGACGATAGGCCGAATAGTAGCGGGCGAGTTCCTCCTGGGACCCGGCGATAAACGGGCCCTTGGCAACCACCGAAATGTTCTGTGGCTGGCCAGCGTAGATCAGTACCCGGGCGCCGCCTTCAGCCGCCTGCAACGCAAGCTGGCTGTCGCCGTCGCCCATCGGCCGCGTCCAACCGACGCTACCTTCGGAAAGCATCCCGGCGGTGACGCCAGCTTCCAGCTGACCCTCGATCACCACCACAAACGCGTTGTGGGAGGCAGGGAGACGCGGCCCGAAGCTGGCGCCTGGCTCCAACCGGATATCGATCAACGTCACCGGAACAGCGTTCAGCGCAGGTCCCCGGGCATCCTCCAGCTTGCCGCTGTAGACCGTTGCCACGACCCCGGGCTCTGTGTGCACAGGCATTTCGGCGCGGCGCAGGATCTGTACCCGTGGCGGCATGTTGCGCTGCGCCTCGGGCAGGATCAGCCAGAGCTGGAACAGGCGCATTCCGGCAGATACCACCACGTCTTCGGAATGGACGATGCCGCTGCCCGCCGTCATCCACTCCACATCGCCTTCGTCCAGCCGCCCGCCGGTGTCCGCCATCGTGCCGTCGAGCATGAAGGTGACGGTCTCGAGACCGGCATGGGGGTGCGCCTCCCCGAAACTTCCCTCGCGCGTGATGTTGTCGTCAGCCATGAGGAAGAAAGGATCCGTCGCGGGCAGATCGCCCGGCGCAATCACCAAAGCGGCCTTATGCCTGTCGCCGCCAAAGCCTGGACCCAGGGCGGGTATCCGCACGACACGATCGATCGATCTCTTGAACATTGGCCAAGCTCCTTTCCGGGTTCGGGGCGCATCTCGTCATGAAATGACCGCCCGGCATCGCTGCCCATCATCCGGACCTCCATGAGCTCGATCCAGATACGCCTTCGAGAACCCAGCATTGCTCGATGCGCAACACAGACACCGGCGTCCGACTTCCATCGTTGCGTGACGCCAGATCATCAGCCAGCTCGAGCACTGCTCGGGGTTGTGGCGTTGCTGGCCCTCGGGCACCTGCCGGTCTCAAGCGCATTCGATCTGCTCAGACCCCCGGCGCGATCCGCTCGTACAAGAAGTTCACCAGAGCCCGCACCCTGGCGATACGGGATCTCGCAGCCGGCATGAAGATATGCAGATCGGCGCCTTCGTGTGGATAGCCAGGCAGCACCTCTTCCAGCTCGCCTCGCGCCAGCAGATCCTCAACCATGAACTTCGGAACGAAGACCATTCCCAGATCCGCACGTGCGGCGGCGAGGAGCATTTGCGCGTTGGTGCTGCGGAAGCGGGAGTTCATGCGCACGTGCTCCCAGCCCCCCGCATCCCGGAAACGCCAGTGACCCGTATCCATAGCGTGCAGCAGCGCATCGTGCGAGGTCATTTCGGAGGGGGTGCCCGGTCGGCCGCGTGCATCCAGATAGTCCGGGCTGGCGACGACTACCCAATCAACCCTGGCGAGTTTGCGCGTGATGAGCGTCTGGTCCGAGACAGAACCCACCCAGATCGAGAGGTCATAGGCTTCGGCGGTCATGTCGGCCAGACGATCCTCGAAGCGGATGTCGAACTGGACGCGCGGATGGAGCAGCGCAAACTCGGCGAGCAGCGGCGCAAGAACAAACTCGCCGAACGCGGTTTGAACCTGGATGCGGAGCTGGCCGGAAACGTCAGTCGTCAACTTGTTGACGACCTCCTGCGCCGACTCCAGTTCCGCCAGGCCGACGCCAGCGCGTGCATGGTATTCGCGGCCGATATCGGTTGGCGTCGTACCTCTCGGCGTTCGGGTCAGTAATTGAACGCCGAGGACGGCCTCCAGGCGACTGACGCGGCGGCTGACGATGGACTTGGCAATGCCAAGGCGTGCGGCAGCGTTCGCAATGCCTCCTGTCTCGACCACTTCAACGAACGCAATGACATCGACCAGGTCGACGGGCAGGCGTTCCGACATCAGCAACTCCAACTTCCGGATTTTGTGGGTAGCGCAACACTACAGAGTCAATAACCTGAGCGAAAGGTCGAGCAAGCGCATGCGGCCGACCCTGGGCACTTCCAATGGAAACGCCGATGGCCGGCTCGAGGAAATCAACAATCCCCCTGTCTGCCAGGAGTGTGCATCCGTGAACACTCCAGCGCGAGCAGCCGTGATCGAACAAAAGGACAGTCCATTCGTCATGCGCGATGTCGCCATCGATGATCCCCGGCCCGACGAGGTGCTGGTCCGGATGGTTGCAACAGGCATCTGCGCGACAGACGCGCATGTCCGCCAGCAGTTGTTGGTGGCCCCACTGCCGGCAATTCTGGGGCACGAGGGCGCGGGCATCGTCGAGCGCGTCGGATCAACGGTGACTCACCTGAAGCCCGGCGACCACGTCCTGCTTTCCTACCATTCTTGCGGGCAGTGCAAGCCCTGTGTGTCCGCTCATCCCGCCTATTGCGACAAGGTCTGGGAGGCCAACTTCGCCGGCGCCAGGCTGGATGGATCCATCGGGGTCAGTGCGCAAGACGCGGGCGACCTCCATGCCCATTTCTTCGGCCAATCCTCGTTCGCCACCTACGCGCTTGCCCACCAGCGCAACACCATCAAGGTGCCAAGCGACATTCCATTGGAAATCCTAGGACCGCTCGGCTGCGGCTTGCAGACCGGCGCCGGGGCGATATTGACAGCGATGAAGGTACCGGTCGGCGCCACTGTCGCTGTCTTCGGCGTTGGCGCGGTCGGTCTTGCCGCGATCATGGCCGCCAAGGTGGCGGATGCCGCCACCATCATCGCCATCGACGTGAACGAGCCAAGGCTGGAGCTTGCGAAGGAGCTTGGTGCGACCCACGTCCTCAACGCATCCGCTGGAGTGGACGTCTCCGCGGCGATCCGACAGATCGAACAGCGCGGCGTCGAATTCGTGCTGGATACCAGCGGGCGTGCCGCGAACCTCGATGCGGGCGTTGGCGCCCTCGCGCCGCTCGGCCATTTCGGCTTCGTAGCGTTCAACGCCCACTCGGGGGCCACTGTCGACGTGTCGCGCCTGTCGGTCGGGCAGACATTGCAGGGGATCATCCAGGGCGATGCCGTGTCGGCGCTGCTGATTCCCGAACTGATCGGGCTCTATCGCAGCGGTCGTTTCCCGTTCGACCGGCTCATCACCTTCTACGACTTCTCCGAGATCAACCAGGCGTTCGACGACGTTGCCGCAGGGCGCGTCATCAAGACCGTGCTGCGCTTCCAGAATCCGGCTGACTGATCGGTCCGCCCACTCCCCACGTCCAACGAAACAGGACCGCAACCATGTGCGACAACCACCAGAAGCCGATCACGGCTTCAGATACCCCCGCGTTTTTCGGAATCGACCGTTACGGCTTTCCGGAAGCGGGCGAGCATCCCCTCGACCCGCCGGAATATTACCCACCGTATTTCTGGAGCGAGCGCTTCAAGAAGCTCGGCTACCACTGCGAAGAGCTTCGCGACGGCTTCTACTGGGTCACCAGCGGTGGCTATGACGCTGCGTTCGTCGTAACGGAAGAAGGCGTGATCGCGATTGATGCTCCGCCGACGCTCGGCGAGAACATGCTGGCTGCGATCGAGGAGGTCACCGACAAGCCGGTGACGCATGTGATCTACAGCCACTGGCACACCGACCATATCGGCGCCGCCTTGGTCTACGGACCGGACGTCGAGATTGTCGCGCACGAAATCACCAAGGAACTGCTTGAGCGGTTTCCGGATCCGGGCCGGCCGCTTCCAACGCTGACATTCGACAAGGAACATGTACTGACCGTCGGCGGCGTCACCTTGGAGCTGTCCTACAAGGGTGAAAACCATTGCCCCGGCAACATCTTCATCTACGCGCCAGCCCAGAAGGTGCTGACCTGCATCGACATCATCAGCCCTGGCAGCGCCACTTTCATGCACTGCGATGCCTCGCAGAATATCACCGCATGGTACGAGGCCCAGCACCAGATCATGGAGTATGACTTCGACTTCCTCGTCGCCGGTCATCACATGAAGTACGGCACGCCCGAACTGGTCAAGGAATCGATCGAGTATTTCGCCGACATTCTCGAAGGTGCGCAGTCGGCCATCGATATCTACTCGAGATCCGACCGGTTGATGGACATCCTGCTGAAGCCAGGTCTCGACCGATTCTGGGTTGGGAGCGAGAACTGGATCAACTCGATGGCCAACTACGCGACCAAGCACGTGCTCGAGAAGAAGACCAGCAATGGAAAGCTCTGGTCCGAGCGTCTGGCGGGCGTGACCACGCAGACCAAGTACCACGCCTATACCGTCCTGGAGTCGATCCGCCTTGAGCGGCCGCGCCCCAACTGCCGCCTGCGTGGCGAGAACCCGCCGCCGTTCCTCGCCTGACCTCGCAGATTCACGCCGCGCGAAAAGAGCCAACTCCGAGGCGCGCCAAAGCAGCCCCGGTCATCTCCCATGGTCGAGGGAGCGGGCCGCATCGCGTTCAACCCCTATCAGAAGGATCTCCATCATGTCGAAAGATGACACGTTGCTCACCCCCGGCAACCACGCACTGATCATGATCGATCATCAGTATCTCCAGTTGCTGTCTGTGCGCTCCCACACCGTGGAGGAGGTGGTTTCGAATGCAGTAATCACCGCACGCGCAGCGAAGATCTTCGAAGTGCCGACGTTGTTCACCACGGCTTTCGCAGAGCGTCAGGAGCTCATCAAGGAAGTCCAGGAAATCGACCCCGCGCAGGTGCCGATCGATCGAACCGGATTGAACTCCTGGGACGATCAACGTGTAGTTGATTGGGTCGAGGCCACAGGGAAGAAGAAGCTCGTGATGGCCGGTCTCTGGACCGAAGTCTGTTTGGCCATGCCGGTGCTGTCGACCCTGGCTGCAGGATACGAGGTCTATATCGTCACCGACGCCTCGGGCGGGAGCAGCCCGGAAGCGCATGAACGCGCAGTGCAGCGAATGGTCCAGGCTGGCGCTCGACCACTCACTTCATTGGCCTATCTGAGTGAACTGCAGCGCGACTGGAAATACGAGAGCACAGCGACAGACGTCGTGAACCTCGCCGTAGAGATGGGCACTGCAAGTGGTCAGGGTTTGCGCTGGGTATGGCAACTGAAGGGCCTCACGGAAGGCACACGCTGAAGACTCAGGCGGCCTGGCTGGAGACCCCGCAAGGCCGCGTTCCGATAGACATTCGTCATGCCAACGGAGGCTGAAATGACCGGGAAACCTGCAGTTCTGATCTCATACGAGGACAGAGGCCACAAGGGTCGCTTTGTCGCCCGCATCGATGGCGTCGACGGGGAGGGCGAACTCACCATCTCGAAAGCTTCGGATGTGCTGGCCATTGCCGACCGCACCTTCGCGCCCGATACGCTCCGCGGCACGGGCGCCGCCTTGGCCCTGGTGGAGGCCCTGATCGCGGACGCCCGGACCAAGGGCTATCGCGTCATGCCGCTTTGTCCCTACGTGCGAGCGCAGTCGTTGAAGCATCCGGAGTGGGCGGATGTCATCCAGCACTGAGGCGGCTACGGCGCGCAACTCATCCAGCTCGGCTGCGATTTGCCGTGCAACAACCTGATGGCTGCTGCATTTTTCTTTCACCCGACCTGAAACGCGCCTGCGGGTCGTGCCAAGCGGAGGCGGGCAGCGTCCTGCTGAGCGGTTGGGCGAAAGGGCAGGACGTGGCGCGGGCGAGGGCGGCCCAACCTGTCTGGGCTTGGCAGCGTGAACGCCATGCCGCGCGACCACTTCATCGAATACCAGTATGTCGCGCTGAATCCGCAGCCGGCTGGACCGCCGGTCCGGCCGCTGCTGCCTGCGCGCTCGACCCTTCGAAGGGAGCAGGGGTGGGGCAATAGTACGTCGCTATCGCATCAGCCTGGCGTCCGGAAATTCAGGCGCGCAGATCCCAACATGGTCCGTCTGGGCCGCCCCTTGGCCCGGTTCAACCACGCTGGCGGGGATGCCGGGCCAGCAGTAACTCCGCGCCAGGTCGGCCGACCGCAGCTGTGGCCCCCGGGCTGGCCGAGCCGGGGGCCGTGGTGATCGTGAGGCCTCGCCCCCTCCCGTCCGAGCACCTGCCGCCCGGAGCTCCCGCTCAGCCGACAGAGGCGTACGGCGACCGACGGATGGGCCCGACTCGCCAATCCGGGCAGTCCGCACGCGGACCCGAGGCAGCTGGGCCAGCCTTCGATGGTGGGGAGGCAGCAGAGCTGGACTCGGAGCTGCATCCAGCGACGACCGGAAATTCTTCCGGGCGGGCCGATTCCCGTGCCGCAAGGGCACATCCGGCATTTCGCATAATGCATCTTATGTAAAGGATCATAGTGGACCTGGATCTCGGCAGGCCCACCGCATCCTCGCCATGCCCGCCACCGTTTACATCCGCCCCACGCCGCGCTGCCTAGAGTCGGACGGTACCGGCCGCGGGGCCGTAGATGAGGTAGCCATGTCCATCAAGCATCGCAGCGTGTTCAAGACCGGGAGCGTCCAGGACGCGAACCGGGCGGTTCGTACCGCCCAGGCTGGCGGGATCGCCGACGAGGACGTGTACATCGTCGCGCGTCCGGACATCGAGGTCGGCCGCGTGGCCAACCGACGCAAGATGGCCGACAGCGATTTCATTCCGTCGTCGATGCGCGGGGTTCTGATGGGCGCCGGGATCGGCCTGGTCGTGGGCATCGTGCTCATGCTCACTTGGCGCAGCTCGATCGCCGTACTGCTGATTCCGGTGTTCATCGTAGCGGCGATGGGAGGCCTGGCGGGCTCATTGGCCGGAGCGGCCATCCGCGATCCGGTCCGCCGCCAGTTCCGTTCCGAACTCGAGGCGGGCAACGTCCTGGTGGTGGTCGATGCCGAGCCCGAGGAGATGCCCCGCGTGCAGCAGGCGCTGGAGGGCGTTGGCGCGACCCGGATGGCCTACGACCAGGCCTCGGCTGCAACCTGATCCACGTATCCAGCGGCGGCAGGGCTCAGTGGTGGTAGCCCTGCCCCGCCAGGATCTTGCCGCGGAACACGCGGTAGGACCACACGGTGTAACCCAGCACGACCGGCAGCAGGACCACCACGCCTGCCAGCATGAACCCCTGCGACGAAGCCGGCGCCGAGGCCTCCCAGATGGTGAGCGACGGCGGTACCAGATAGGGCCAGATGCCCAGCACCAGGCCGACAAACCCCAGGGCGAAGAAGCACAGGGTGAGCACGAAGGGCCGCGCATCGCGGCCTTCGGCCATGGCCGCGCGCCACAGCCCGACCGCGGTCAGCAGGGTCAGCGCGGGCACGGGCGACAGCCACCAGAAGTTGCCGTCCTCGAACCAGCGCTCCATCACCCGCGAGTCCAGGAACGGCAGCCAGGCGCTGACCAGGCCCATGAACACCGACACCACCAGCACCAGAGGGCGTGTGAGCACCCGGGCGGTACGCTGCAGGTCACCCTCGGTCTTCAGGATCAGCCAAGTGCTGCCCAGCAGCGCATAGCCGAACACCACCGCGGCGCCGGTCAGCATCGAGAACGGGCTGAACCAGGACAGCAGGCCGCCGATGTAGCGCCCCTCCTGGACCGGCATGCCTTCGACCAGCGCACCGAGGATGACGCCCTGCCAGAACGCGGTGCACAGCGAACCCAGCGCGAATGCCCAGCCCCATAGCCATTTGGTGCTCCCGGCCTTGAAGCGGAACTCGAACGCGACCCCGCGGAACACCAGGGCCACCAGCATCAGCAGCACCGGCAGGTACAACGCCGAGAGCACCAGCGCGTAGGCGGTCGGGAAGGCGGCGAGCAGCCCCACCCCGCCCAGCACCAGCCAGGTCTCGTTGCCGTCCCAGATCGGGGCGGCGGTATTCATCATCAGGTCCAGCTGCTCGCCGTCGTCGGCGAAGGGGGCGAGGATGCCAAGGCCCAGCACGAAGCCATCGAGCACGACGTACATCAGCACGCCGAAGCCGATCACTCCGAACCACACCACCGGCAGCCAGGTCTCCATGGGCATCAGCGCGCTCCTTCTTCCAGCGATGCGTCCGCGGCGCTCAGTGGCCGCGCCGGCGTACGCTCGCCGCCTTCCGTCTCGGGTTCCGGTTCATGCGGCAGTGGCCCGCGACCGAGCATCCGCAGGATGTAGGCCGATCCGAACCCGAACACCACCGCATACGCCAGGATGTAGATGCCCAGCGACAGGGCCACGCTGGCACCGCCCACCTGGCTTACCGCCTCCGCGGTACGGAGCTGGCCGTAGATCACCCAGGGCTGGCGCCCGAGTTCGGTGACGAACCAGCCCGACAGGATGGCGACGAAACCCGAGGGCAGCATCAGCTTCCAGGCCAGGTGCAGGCCTCGCGCGGAGTCCAGCCTGCCCTGCCGCCAGCGCACGCCGGACGCCACCGCCAGCGCGAGCATCGCGATGCCGATCGCCACCATCAGGCGGAAGGCGTAGAACACCGGCGCCACGGGGGGCAGGTCGTCGGGGGGCGCGGAATCCAGCGCTTCGATCTGGCCGTCCCAGCTGTGGGTCAGGATGATCCCGCCCAGGCGCGGGATCGCGATCTGCTGGTGGTTTGTGCGCTTTTCCTGGTCGGGAACGGCCCACAGCACCAGCGGCATGCCCTCCCCTTCGGGCAGCTGCTCCCAGTGCCCCTCCATGGCGGCGACTTTCAGCGGCTGGTGCTTGACGGTGTTGAGCCCATGCAGGTCGCCTGCCAGGATCTGCAGCGGCACCACGATCAGGGCGAAGATCGTGGCCAGGCGCAGCATGCGCCGCGCCGGTTCGACATGTTCGCCCTTGCGCAGGTACCAGCCCGCGACCCCGCCGATCACGAAGCAGGTGGTCAGGAACGCCGCCAGGGTCATGTGCACCAGGCGGTAGGGGAAGGACGGGTTGAAGATCACTTCCCGCCACGAGCTGACGTGGAAGAAGCCGTCCACCAGTTCGTAGCCCTGCGGCGTGTGCATCCAGCTGTTGGCCGAAAGAATCCAGAAGGTCGAGATCACCGTCCCCAGCGCGACCATGCAGGTCGACAGGAAGTGCAACCGCTCCGGCACGCGGTTCCAGCCGAACAGCATCACCCCGAGGAAGGTCGCTTCGAGGAAGAACGCGGTCAGCACCTCGAAGCCCAGCAGCGGGCCGAGCACCGCGCCCGCGCGCTCGGCGAACACCGACCAGTTCGTACCGAACTGGAAGCTCATCACGATGCCGCTGACCACGCCCATGCCGAAGGACACGGCGAAGATCTTCAGCCAGAAGAAGTACAGGTCTTTCCACACCGCATCGCGCGTGCGCAGCCAGCGGTACTCCAGAAAGGCCAGCCAGCTCGACAGTCCGATCGTGAAAGCGGGGAACAGGACGTGGAAGCTGACGACGAAGCCGAACTGGATCCGCGAAAGAAGCAGGGCATCCATCCGTGTGGGATACCACCGCAGTTGCTAAGACGCGGTGAACCCGAGCAGCCCGGCGAAGGGAACGCGACGCGCCACCATCATGTAGAAGATCGCAAGGAACGAGACCAGCGCGGGCACGCCCAGCGCGGCCCAGTAGCCCAGGTACGCCGCGTAGCGCCGGGGCAGTTCGGTCCCCTCCTCCGCCGCCGCCACGGCGATGTCGCGCAGGCGGATCTGCAGCCACACCACCGGCAGCCAGCAAAGCGCCGCGATCACGAACAGCACCGTCGACCAGAAGATCCACGGCGTGCTCCAGGGCAGGCCCCTGAGGTGCGCCAGGTAGAAGCCGCTCAGCGGCTGGAACACGATCGTGGTGGCGGTGAAGATCCAGTCCGCCGTCACCACGTAGCGGGCCACGACCGCGACCACGCGGGCATCGCGCGTCCAGCTGATGAAGAACAGGTAGAACGCCGTCCCGATGCCGGTGCCGAACAGCAGGGTCGAGGACAGGATGTGCAGGTACTTGACGAGGATCAGGTCCATGGGCGGCGGTCGAGTGCGAGCAGGGCGAGGATCATCGCCAGCAACGGGATGTTCTTGAGCACCGGGCCGAACGGGTGCAGCCACTGCCCGGGCAGCCAGAACGTGATGATCACGGTGTAGCCCAGTACCAGGGCCATCTGCGCCAGGTAGGCGGGCGTGCGCCAGCGCGGCAGCAGCAGGGCGACCCCCAGGGCCAGGTCGAGCAGCGCCGCGGACCACAGCGCCAGTTCCGCGGCGACTCCGTGCAGGCCGACCTGGCCCAGCAGCGCCATGCTCAGTTCGCGCGGATACAGCCACAGCGAGATGACGGCCGTCGCCACCCACATGAAGACCAGCGTCCAGCGCATCAGCGGCACTGTCCAGCCCAGCAGCGCAGGCGCGCGCATGGCATCGGCGGCTGCGTGGCCGATGAAGGTCGCGGGATCACGCGGCGTACGACCCAGCCAGCGGGCCAGGGGCGCCGGATCGGACGTGTTGCCGGCTTCGAGCATCGCCAGCGCGTCGGGATCCACGGGCAGGCGTGGCGACAGCCGCGCCAGCAGCCGCGCGCCGGCCCGGGCCAGATGGCCGGGAACCGGCACGGTCGCGCCGGGCGCGCCGATCGCCTTGCGGAACAACCCCAGGTACTCGCGCAGCGGTAGCGCGCGGGGGCCGACCACATCGAGGCGCCGAGGCGCTTCGTCGGCCACCACCAGCCGCACCAGCGCCTCGACCAGATCATCCAGGTACACCGGCTGGATCTGCTGGCGGCCGCCGCCAGGCAGGGGCAGCAACGGCAGACTGGCCAGCTGCGCGAACCAGCGCGTACTGGCCCCGCGCGGCGCGAACACCAGCGAAGGACGCACGATGGCATGGTCCACCCCGAGCGACGACAGCGCCTGTTCGGCCTGCCCCTTGCTGGCGAAGTATGGGAGCGGCGAAGCCGGATCGGCGCCGAGCGCGGACAGCTGGACGATGCGGCCGACGCCCGCGTCGCGCGCCGCCTCGAACAGACGCAGCGGCCCTTTCACGTGTACTGCATCGAAGCTCTGCTGTGCTGTGTCTCGGAAGATCCCCACCGTATTGACCAGCACGTCCACTCCGGCCATGACCTCGGCGAGCGCGGCGGCGTCGGATGGCGCCGTGACATCCAGGGACACCACACCGTCGCCGCGACGGTTGCCGTTGCGCACGGCCAGGGTCGACTGATGGCCTCGCGCGACCAGCGCCTCGTGCAGGGCGGTGCCGATCAGGCCGGCTCCCAGGACCAGCACGCGCAGCGCCGATCCCTGTTGCTGCGGACCCTGTGCTCGGGAAGCTTGGCCAGCGTGCTCAGCACCGTGGCCGTGTCGATCTTCAGCCGGCGCCACTGCGGCGCCACCGCGGCCGGGACCAACGCCGCCAGCCAGTGGATCTGGTACCCGCGTGCCCGTCACGTTGCGCGCCCCTCGCCGATGTACACGCTGTCAGGTTACGCGATCCACCACGCCAGTTCGCTGCTGTGGGGCGGCGTGTACGAAACCACCCGCCCCAGGCAGGCAGCCTTGCCCGGGCGCGTCGCACGCGCCGCCGGGGTCGCGACCCTCGCCTACGTGGTGGACTATCACCTCGTGCCGAGGAGGTTCAGCCCGGGCTTCGAGCATCGCATCGGCGCAGCGGGCATGTGCGCGGCCTATGCGGCGTTCGCAGTGGGCCTGCTGCTGGCGAGCCGCCCGCGCAAAGCGCGGCCAGCGCGGGTGGCGCGTACGGCGAGGCGGTTGCCCGGCACGGCACCTGGCGGAACGGGCGAGCAATAGGGCGACGCGACTTCCGGTTCGCATCGCCCTGGTGCGCTTCCCTAGGCCCGTCCCGGGCGCACGCTTGCCTGTGCAGGGGCGCCAGGCGCGACATCGAGGCGCCTTTCGGCGGACGCAAAAAAGGACGGGCCAGCGCCCGTCCCGTTCTGTGCCGTCGCGCCAAGTCAGTGCGGCTGTTGCGGCGTCTTCGACGGATCTCCACCCTGTCCGCCCTGCGAAGGTGACGATGCCGGGGCGCCCGTCTGCGTGCCCGGGCTGCCGGACGACGCTGAGGACGACGAGGATGCGCCGCCCGTGGTCGACAACGCGGCACCTGGGGACGAGGGCTGCGAGCGCTCGTGTCCGCCCGTCGCGCCGGACGCCGGCGACTGCGTGGACGAGGACTGCGACGCGCCGGCCTGGAACGCGGCCGATCCCGAGCCACCCGAGCTTCCGGGGCCGCCCGCACTGCCCGATGCGTCGGATCCACTCGCGCTGCCCTGGCGTCCTGTCGCTCCCTGCGCACCGGAGCCGCCGTAACCGGACGTGCCGGATGCACCCTGGTTCCCGGCGCCATCATCTTCATCCATGCCATCGCGCCGCGTGTCGTAGTCGCCCATCGATGCGGGTTCCTCGGCGGCGACGCGAATGCGATTGTCGACGTCCTTGACCCCCGCCACCGCGTCGGCGATGTCTTCGGCACGGTGCTTCATCCAGCGCGTGGGCACGCGGCCTTCAAGGACGATGCAGGCCTGCTCGCACCGCACCTCGATCTCGGACGCGTCCACGATCGGGTCGTCGCACAGGCGCTCGTTGACATCCTCGAGGATCCGGGCGTCCGAACGTGAATAGCCGCGCGGCCCGCGTCCGCGGAAGCTGCCCTGCCCCTGTGCGCGATAGGCCTGCTCCCAGCGCGCGCCGCCCTGTCCGCTCCCGGACTGTCGGCGCCCCTCCCCACCGAAGCCGTAGCTGCCGGGCAGGAACGGATCCTCGAAGGCGCCAGCGGCGGGCCGGTCATGCCGGCCATGGTGGTGGTGGCGACGCCCGGCGCGCCCTCGGCTGCGCGCCAGCTCTTCGGCACGGTCGTCGAACTCGCGGGTGCGATGGTCGTCGTAGTCGTAGCCGGTGTTGGCCCGCCACCCGGCGTTGCCGCCGGTCTCGGAGAAGGTCGACTCGTCCGGCGCATAGGCGCCGTAGCCACCAGCACCGCGCTGGGACGACCAGCCGGAGCCGGTCTCCCCACCTTGCCCACCGGCACGGTAGGCGCCCGGTCCGTGCTCCGCATGCGCGCCGTGGTCGTGCGCGCCCTGCGCACCCTGTTCCTTGCGCGTGGCCTCATGCAGCCATTCGCGGCCCTGTTCGAGGTACTGCTGGCCCATTTCCAGCAGCCGCTCGGCGACTGCGCGCAGTTCGCCGACGCCGGCGACGTTGTGGCCCTCGTCGCCGCGGCTGCCGCGATGTGATCGGTTCTGGTTACGCACTGATGTGCCCTCCGCCATTGACGTGGATGGTCTGGCCGGTGATGAAGGACGCCTCCTCACTGGCCAGGAATACATAGGCCGGCGCCACTTCCGCAGGCTGGCCGGCGCGCTTGAGCAGGGTCGACGCACCGAACTCGGCCACTTCCTCGGCACTGAAGCTGGCCGGGATCAGGGGCGTCCAGATCGGTCCGGGCGCGACCGCGTTGACCCGGATCCCGCGATCGGCCACCGCCTGCGCCAGCGAGAAGGTGAAGGCATGGATCGCGCCCTTGGTCGCGGCGTAGTCGATGAGCTTCTCGTGGCCGCGCACGCCGGTCACCGAGCCGGTATTGATGATGCTCGCGCCCTCGCCCATGTGTTCCAGCGCGGCCGTGGCCAGGTAGATGTAGGCGAAGATGTTGGTGCGGAAGGTGCGCTCGATCTGCTCGGGCTCGAGCTCCTCCGGCTCCTCGACGGTGTGCTGCTCGGCGGCGTTGTTGACCAGGATGTCCAGCCGGCCATGCGCCTCGACGGTGCGGCGCACCAGTTCGCGGCAGAACCCCGGATCGCCCACGTCGCCGGCGATGCCCAGGCACTGCCCACCCTCCTTGGCTACCAGGCGTTCGGTCTCGGCGGCGTCGTCGCCTTCCTCGAGATAGCCGATCACCACCCTGGCGCCCTCACGGGCGAAATGCAGCGCGACCGCGCGGCCGATCCCGCTGTCGCCGCCGGTGATCAGCGCCACCTTGCCATCCAGCCGCCCCGAGCCGCGATAGCTCGCGCGGATGCTCTCGGGCTGCGGCCGCATCTGCGACTGTCGCCCCGGCTGGTGCTCCTGTTCCTGGGGCGGCTGCTGTGCGGCGTCGTTCATCTTGCGCTCCGTGCTGGCGGAGCCACGACTGTGGCATCGCATCCGTGGAGCCGGCGTCGTGATCCCGTTCGCCGAGCGCTGCGTTCACGCCTGGCTACGCATCGCGTGCAAGGCTTTGGGACCCAACCGACGGAGACGACTCGATGAGGTCGAGCCTTGCTGCGCTGCTGGCGACCAGCAGCCTGCTGTTCGCGACTGCGTGCCAGAAACACCAGGATCCCATCGGCACGGTGCCTGCCGACGACGTGCCCGCCGTGCCCACCGGGGCGCAGACGCAAGGGGTTGCAGGGTCCGATGGCGCAGGCGATGCGTCCGCATGCGAACGCGAAACCGGCGCCGAGCGCGAGGCCTGTCTTCGCCGGTATCCATCCACCGGGGTCACGCCGGCCGAGCCGGAGAAATCCGCGCCGCCACCTGGCAACTGATACACGCGCGGGTCGCGTCGACGCGACCGCGGCCGGCTCACCTGTCCGCCCGCGGCCCCGGCCGCGGCGACGCGACTCAGGTTGGCGGATCGAGCGGCTGCGGACTGACATCACGTATGTCGTCGAGCCAGAAATAGCGGATCACGCCCATCCCACCGATATCGTCGAGCTTGAGCACGGCGTTGACGCCCTCGTTGCCGTCGCGATCGACGAAGGTCTGCAGGCCGGGCTTGGCGAGCACCACGCCCGACACCCGGGTGCCATTGGCCAGCGTCACCACCACGCGCGTCTCCTCCTGCAGCGTCGCGCACAAGGCCTCCAGTTTCTGAATCTCCTGTGGTCGGGTGTGGACCCGTTCCGCGTGCTGTGCCATGGGTGCTCTCGCAGGTGGACGCCGTTGCCCATGCTAGGCGCGCCCGCGTCAAGCCCATGCCTGCGCCGCGGCGTCAGGCCGCCAGTGTGCGCATGTGGATGGCGCGCGTTCAGCCGCGTCCGCCTCTGGCCGCACTCGCGCCGAAGTCACGCCGGCTCAACGGCGCGCGGAGTTCAATCGCGCCTTCCCCGGATGAGGCTCCGCACATGACGCGTGAACACGACAACCCGCCCTCCCCCACGCCGCCAGGCGAAGACGAGTCGCCGCTGGATCGGCACCTGCGCAAGGCGCGCGCCAACCAGAACCAGGACGAGGGGCTGGAAGAGACGTTCCCGGCCAGCGATCCGGTCTCGCCCTTCATCCCCGCCAAGCGCCCGGAATAGGCATGGCTTCGACGCAGGCACCGGCCGCCCTGCTGGTGATCGACATGATCAGCCTGCTCGACTTCCCGCGCGGCGAGCGGATGGCGCCGCGCGCGGTGGCGGCGGCACGGCGGATCCAGTTCCTTCGCCGGCAGTTCCAGGATCGCGAGTGGCCGGTGGTGTTCGCCAACGACAACTTCTCGCGATGGCGCTCGGACTTCCGCGAGCAGGTGGCGATGGTGGTGCACGCCGGCGGCGCGCCGCGCGAGATCGCAACCCGCCTGGATCCTGGTCCTGCCGACCACTTCGTGCTCAAGCCCAAGCACTCGGCCTTCCTCGGTACGCCGTTGGGGGTGCTGCTTTCGAAGCTCGGCGTGCGCAGGCTGGTACTCACCGGCATGGCGCTGGAGAGCTGCGTACTGGCCACCGCAATCGATGCCAACTCGCGGGAGTTCGACGTGGCGGTCGTGCGGGATGCGGTGGCGGGCCTGCCGGAACTGGCCGCGCCGACGATGCGGGTGATCGAGGGCTCCAGCGTGGCCAAGGTGGTTGGCAGCAGGGCTGCCATGGGCTGGGCGAGCCGCGGCTGAACCGGGCGTCACATTGGCGACAAGATACGGATGTTTTGGCCCCGTATCCGTCGAGAATGGGCCGGGTTGATCACCAATTGACGAATTTTTACAGGCTTCACGCTATGGTGACGGGACCATCCTCAGACGAGAGCCCGATGGCACCCAAGTCCAACACCACCGTACTCCGCAAGTCCGGCAAGTCCGGCGGCAAGCAGTCCGCCACCCTCACCCGGGAGCAGATCGAAGACGATCTGGCCGCGTTCCGCAAATCCGGGGGCAAGATCCAGAAGCTCGGCAACACCAACACCTTCAGGAAGATCGGCTGATCCACGGCCCGGTGTGGCCGCGTCAGCGGACCGGCACGTCGAGGAACAGCTCCGGCGGCGGCTCCATCTTCCGCGTGTAGTGCCACCATTCCAGCGGATAGTTCTCGAAGCCATGCCTGGCCATGGCCTCGCGTAGCCTGTTGCGGTTTTCGCGCTGCCCCGGCGAGAGTCCGGGGTGGTCGGTATTGGCGCGCGGGTCGAAAAAGTCGAACGGCGTGCCCATGTCCAGCGGTTCACAGATATCGGCGTGGCAGCGCAGCAGGGTGAGATCCACCGTCGCCCCCTTGCTGTGGCCCGAACGGTCGGAAATGTAGTCCGGTACCAGTTCGCGCTTGTCGAGCTGCGGATGGTAGGCCGCCTGGATCGCCGGGTCCGCCGGCTCCCCGGCCCAGCGCACGAAGGCCCGCACCGACCGGGCGGGACGGTAGCAATCGAAGACCTGCAGGCGCAGGCCCTGTCCGCGCAACTCGGCCTCGACATCGCGCAGCGCCTCGGCGGCCGGCGGCAGCAGGTAGCAGCGCGGCGCCTCGTAGCCGGGCACGGGCCGACCGGTGAAGTTGTCGGGGCCGGCGTAGCGGATATCGAGCGCGATGCCCGGCACCAGCGCCGCGATGTCGACCAGCCCGGCCGATGCGGGAGAAGCTTCGGCCGGCGCTGGCGGGCTGGCGCGTGGGGCGTCGCCTTGCGCCGTTGCGCAGGCGCACAGGACGGCGGCCAGTGCGAGCGCTAGCGCGGCAATGCGGCGCTCAGGGCGCGGGGCAGTCGCCGATGCGGCGGAAGTCGAGATCCTGGTAGTCATAGCTGGAGTCCGCCTGCGGGTCGATCCTGGTCATGCGCATGCGCGTGGCGCCGTCCTCGACATCCTTGTCGAAGTCGATCAACGCGTCGACGTCGACGTCGGCGGCACGCCAGGCGACCAGCAGCCGGTCGCCGCCGCGAAGCAGCCGCCCGTGCAGCTTCGGCGATTTCAGCGAGCGGAACTCGACGCCCTCCCCCGCTGCGCAGACCTGCGCCTCGCCGAACCAGGGGTCGACATAGCGGCCGGTCACCAGAGCCGGGTCATCGTCGGCCACGCGCTGGCGCCCTGCAGGCACCACGGTCGCGGCAGACGGCGGCTGCGCATCGGCCGAGGCACTGGCCGAGGCCAGCGCGTCGGCGTAATGGGCGACCGTCAGCGTGGCGTCTCCGGGTCGGGTGAAGCGCTTGACCAGCACCTGGCCCAGCACGGTGCGCAGTTCGTCGGCATCGCCATTGACCAGCAGCACGATCGCCACGCCCTCGCGCGGCAGCAGGGTCAGCGCCGAGTACATGCCCGCCAGCGTCCCGGTATGGGAGACCTTCCAGGTGCCATCGACATCGGTGAGCCGCCAGCCGTAGCCATAGGCCGAGTAATGGCTGTTGTCCCATTCGCGCATGCGCCGCGACAGGGGCATCGGCATGTGGTTCTTCCAGACCTCTTCGCGCTGCGCGTCCGACAGCCACGCACGCACGGTGCCGCCATCGTCCGGCTGCAGCCACGCCGCGGCCCAGCGCAGCATGTCGTCCAGGCCGCAGCGGATTCCGCCGGCGGCCATCATCGGAACGTCGGGCACCACTTCGCCGTCGGCACGCACCAGGGCGTAGCCGCCCTCGCTCAGGCGCATGTGCGGCTGGGCGACGTTGCCCACCGCGTCGCGCCGCCACTGCCCTGCCTGGCAGCGGCGCATGCCGAGCGGTGCGAACACCTCGCGTCGCACCAGTTCGTCGAACGGGGCGCCGCCCGCCGCGGCAGCGACCTCGCCGGCGACGATGTACAGGATGTTGTCGTAGGCGTAGCGCGAGCGGAAGCTGTAGGCCGGGCGCAGGTGGCGCAGGCCCTGGATGACGTCCTGGCGGGTGAACAGGTTCGGCTCGGGCCAGAGCATCAGGTCGCCCGCGCCCGGGCCCAGCCCGCTGTTGTGGATCAACAGGTCGCGCACCTGCATCTCCTGCGTCACCCAGGGATCGTGCATGCGGAAGTCCGGCAGGTGCTTGACCACCGGATCGGTCCAGTCCAGCTTGCCCTGGTCGACCAGTCGCGCCAGGACCGCGGCCGTCATCGCCTTGCTGTTGGAGGCGATCTTGAACAGCGTGTCGCGGTCGATCGCTTCCCCGCTTCCCGCGACGCGTTCACCGAAGGTGCGCGCGAGCACCACCTCGCCGTCGACCATCACCCCGACCGCCAGACCGGGCGGCTGGTATCGGGCATAGGCCTGGGCGATATCCGCTTCCAGCGTCGCGACATCGACGCTGCCGGCGACCGCCCCGCCGGCGCCCACTGCCAGAAAGGCGCACAGCGCCATGGCGGCAGCGCCTCCACGGGGACGGCCTGCGGACGGGCCCTCCCCGGCGTCGCGCGTAAAGCGCCTGCCCATCGCTAGAAGTCGTACTGGACCATCAGCGTATAGGCCCGGCCGCGCGGATCGGCGATGCGCGGCTCCCAGCCGGCGCCGCTGGCCCAGTCGTTCTTGTGCGCGGTGAACGGCGGGTCCTCGTCGAGCAGGTTCTTGATGCCGAAGGTCAGGCGCAGCTTGTCGAAGCCGGTATAGGTCGTGCTGTAGTTGTAGGTGATGTACTCGTCCACGTCCGGGTTCCACTGGGACGGGATGTAGTGCCCGGTCGACACGCTGGTCGGCACCTCGTCCTTGTAGCCGTCGCGGTACACCTGGGTCAGGTGGTGCGACCAGTCGCCCCTCTGCCAGGCGAAGCCCAGGGTGTGCTTCCAGCGCAGCGGCAGGCTCCAGTAACGGATGTACTCGCCCACCTGGTTGTCCGAGTACGGCATGAACTCGAACAGCTTGTCCTGGTAGTTGTCCAGGTAGCTACCGTTGAGGTTGATGTTCCAGTTGCCGCCGGCCAGTTCGCCGCGGAAGTTGAGGTCCACCTCGACGCCGCTCATCAGGCTGCCGCCGGAGTTCACGAAGCGGCGGTCGATCAGCACCACCTGGCCCGACGCGTCGCGGATCCAGTTGTCCGCGTACAGGTCGTAGTACTCGCGCAGGATGTCGAGGTCCGGGCCGGTGCGGATCGTGGCGATGCGCTCGATCTGCCACCAGTCCAGGCTCATGTTGAACCAGTCGACCGGCGCCAGCACGAAGCCCAGGCTCTTCTGACGCGACTCCTCCGGCGCCAGGTAGGGATTGCCGCCGGTGAGGATGTCCGGATCGATCTGCTCGCAGCCGGGCACGCTGACGTTGACCACGCCGCCCGGGCAGGTCGCCGGATCGGCCAGGTCCAGCGCGTTGTTCTGGCTCTCGGTGACGCCGCTGAAGAGCTTGCTGAACTCGGGCACCTTGAAGCCCGTGCTGTAGGCGCCGCGCACCGCCAGCGCGTCGATCGGCTGCCACTTGAACGACACCTTCGGGTTGGCGGTGCCGCCGAAGCCCGAGTAGTGGTCGTAGCGGCCGGCTAGCGTCATCTCGAAGGTGCGGAAGAACGGCAGGTGGATCTCGGTGAAGATCGCCTTGACGTCGCGGCTGGCCTCGGGAAGCGCGTTGGCATCGTCGAAGGGCGCGTTGAAGATCGCCGGGCGCGCAATCGCCTCGCGCGGGTCGCCGTTGAAGGTGAAGGTTTCGCGGCGCAGGTCGATGCCGGCCGCGATCTGCAGCGCACCGCCGCCGAGTTCGCCGATGCTGCCGGAGAACACCGCGTCGAAGTTGGTCACCGTCGACTTGCCGCCGTACAGCACCACGCCCTGCGCCGAGGCCGCCTGCAGCGCCTGGATCGCCTCGGGGCTCTGCTGCTGCCCCGCCATCAGGAAGGGGTTGAGCAGGCCGCTGGCCAGCGCCGCCTGCAGGCCCTCGGCGTAGTGGTAGCCGGTGCCGAGCTCGGACTCCGATTCGCTGGAGGCGCGCGACAGACCCACGCTGTAGTCCCAGTTGCCGAGCGTTCCATCGAGGCCGGCCATCAGGCGGAAGGCCTTGGTGGTGGTCTCGATCTCGCGCGGCCCGCAGTCCATGCAGCGCCAGCGATAGGCGATCGGGGCGCCGTAGGCCAGCGCGCCAGCGCCGAAATGGTCGGCCATCGCGCCGTAGACCATGTCGTAGGTCTCGCGCGTGCGGTCGTTGAGCGGGTACCAGGTGTCCGGGTTGAACACCGCCGTGGCGGTGGCCGAGGACGAGATCTGGTTGGGTTCGAAGATCCGGTTGGCCTTGGCGTTGGAGGCCATCAACTCGGCGTAGGCCTGGTGCGAATCATTGATGCGGAAGGTGGCGCGGCCGATCGCCTGCAGGGTTTCCAGCGGCTGCTGCATCACCGCCGCGGCCGGGTAGTCCCAGGTGCAGCCGTAGCGCGAAGCGACGTTGGCGGCGGTGGTCGCCCACAGCCGGTAGTCGTAGGGGCCCACCATGTCGCCGCCGGCCGCGCAGCCGGGGCCACCGGGCAGGTTGAGCACGTTGACGCCATTGACCGTCGCGCCATCCGGCGCGCGCAGCGTGGTGCCGGTCAGGCCGCCGGCGAGGTTGAAAATGGTGGCGAACGGGGTGCCGCGGGTATCGGGCGACAGGCCGCGCTCGGGCTGCAGGCTGCTGGAGAAGTCGCGCGCGTCGCCGCGCAGCACGTCGTTCTTCCTCGCGCCCACGCTGAGGAAGGCGTTCCAGCCGTCGGTATCCAGATCGCCGCCGCCGACCAGGAAGTCGGTGCGGTAGATGTTGCCGCCCCCGTCCTCGGTAACGTCGAGGAAGGCCGAGGCCTGCGCGCCCTGGAAGTCATTTCTGGTGATGAAGTTGATCACGCCGCCGATGGCGTCTGTGCCATAGACGGCCGACGCGCCGTCGCGCAGCACTTCCACGCGTTCGATCGCGGCGAACGGAATCGAGTTGAGGTCGACCGCGGTGCCCCGCAGGCCGTGGGTCGCGACGCGGCGGCCATTGAGAAGCACCAGCGTCGCGTCCGCGCCCTGCCCGCGCAGGTTGGCGCCGGACACGCCGTTGTTGCCGCGCAGGTCGGCCGGCGCGATACCGGCATTGGCCGAGAGGTTGTCCGACCCGTTGCCGGCGATGTTCATGTACATCAGCAGTTGTTCGGCCGACGAGATGCCCTGCGCCTGGATCTCCTCCTTCTGGATCACCGTCACCGGCAGCGCGGCCTCGATGTCGGTGCGCTTGATGCGCGAGCCGGTCACGCTGATGCGGTCGAGCGTGCGTGCCTGGTTGCCAGTGTCGGCGGGCGTGGCGTCCTGTGCGGCTGCAGCCCCTGCCAGCGAGATCGCGATCGCGACGGCGAGGGCCGACGCCGGCCCGTTCTTGGTACGGATGTGGACTGCTGCCATTGGGCTTCCCTGGAACGATGAACGATGAACGATGGACTGGCGCGGCGCGCTCGCGTGGTGGCCAGGCTTGGCCTGGCATACCTGGCGGTGTGTTTCCCCTTCCATGCTGCTTAACACGCGGCCGAGAATCGTGTCAATTTGCCGCGGATGCTGCGCGCCGGCGGGGCTAGAAGTTCCAGGTGACCACGAGCTGCGCATGGCGCGGCGGCTGCCAGGCGGTTCCGGTCCCGAACGTCGACCGGACCACGCCCGGATTCCCCTCGTAGCGCGGCGACACCGCGATGACCTCCTGCCTGTCGAGCAGGTTG